>Ga0256830_1000060_pt1 | contig 94130 bp, 73 predicted proteins | sample 128326metaG_FD_190537 | JGI IMG/M metagenome (GOLD analysis project Ga0256830, IMG submission 190537) | Hydrothermal vent microbial communities from Lau Basin, Pacific Ocean - 128-326 | ecosystem: Environmental > Aquatic > Marine > Hydrothermal vents | place: Pacific Ocean: Lau Basin | collected...
CCCGATGACAGGGGCGGGCCGGCTCGGGGCGGGGGGGCTCGGGCGGTGTTCGAGGATCTTTCCGGAACCGGCTGCGGTCATCCGGCCGAGCTTGGGGTAGGCTTCTGCACCCGGCGGCGCCCGGCTCGGACCGAGCCCGAGCTTGACGCTTCCCGGGGAGTTCCTAGACTGTCCGGTTCTTCGGGTCTGCCCCCAACTCGAGTCCAGCCCTGGGCTTGTGTTTGGACAACGCCGAACCCGGGCTCTGGTGGGATCCTGTCCCTTATGCTTGGGCGAATGCCCGTTTCCTTCCCTGTTTCGCTCGGAGGTCGAGCCCTTCCCGGCGCCTGGCCCTGTTAGACATCCCCGATGTGGAGGCCCGTTCTCATGGTCCTTGGTTTCGGTCGCAGCCTTTTCCTGATCTCCGCCGGCGCGATTCTCGCGACGGGGTCCCTCTACGCCCAGGGGGCGAAGGACGCCTTCAAGGAAGGCGTCAAACTTCTCCGGCTCGGGCAGGACGCTCAGGCCCTCGAGAAGTTCATGGAGGCCTTGAACGCCGATCCCTCGAACGAGGAGGCCTACCAGCTCTGGAAGGAGACCCATCACACGGTCTGGGCGCAGCTCATGGCCCGGAAGGGGGACTACGCGAAGGTCGCCCGCCGCTTCCTGACGCTGGCCACGCTGGAGCGCAAGCGCCGTTCGGCCGACGAGGAGGCGATCCGCCCCCTCGTCGAGAAGGCGCTCTCCGAGGACTACCGGACCCGTCAGGAGGCATCGCTCAAGTTGATGTCCGAACACGGGGAATACGCGGTTCCCTTCCTCGTGGACGCGCTGTCGAACGCGGACGACATGAACCAACAGATCCGGGCGATCGCCTGCCTCGAGAAGATCGGGCGCCGGGCGGCCTTGCCGTTGATCGCCCTCCTCGGATCCGAAAACCGCCTGCTCCGCCTGAACGCCGCCGTCTCTCTCCTCTACATTGGAGACGGCCGGGCCCTTCCCGCCCTCAAGCGGCTCGCCGAATCCGATCGGGATGCCGGGGTCCGGGAAGTCGCGACCAAGGCCGTCGCCAAGATTGGAGGATCCGCGGTTCCCTCGAGTCTGGATCTCTATTTGAAGCACGCGCACGGGTTCTTGACCGGGTCCCCGACCCTGGTCCGGGACGGCGACATCTCCGAGGTGCTCTGGAGCCTGCGTGACGGAGCCCTGGTCTCCCGGCCGGTTCCGGCCCAGCTCTTCGCGCTCGAACTCGCAAAGGATTCGGCCTACGGGGCCTTGGACGTCGATCCGACCAGCGAGGACGCGCTCGTCGCCCTCGCCCGCGCCTACGTCGCCGAGAAGACCGTCGTCGATTCGACCCTCGCCCAGAACCCCGAGGACGAGGCGATGCGGGCCGCCGCCGCTTCGGTCGCCGAGATGGGCATCACGGTCCTGGCCGCCGGTGCGAAGACGATCCGCCGCGCGGTCGAGGAGAACCTCGCCGAGGGCATGATTCCCGCGGCCGTCGAGGCGCTGCACGCCCTGGCCCGGGTCGAGGACGCTTCCTCCCTCGGGGGATCCCCCCTCGTCGCCGCCCTTTCCCATCCCGACAAGCGCGTGCGCTACGCGGCCGCGATGGATCTGTCCCGGATGCAGGATGCGGCCCTCGAGCCCGCGGCCCGCGACAAGGTCGTTGCGGTCCTCGGCCAGGCCGTTCTCGAACAGGCCGTCCGGGTCGTCAAGGTCATCGATCCCGACGCAGGGAACCGCAAGGTCGCGATGGAGGCCGCCAGCAAGGACAAGGGCGTCTTCGTCGATGCGGCCGCGAGCACTCCGAAGGCGCTCGCGGATCTCGGCATGTTCCCGAACGTCGATGTCGTCGTCCTCAACGAGAACCTCGGCAGCTACACGCCCTGGGACGTGCTCGGCTTCCTCCGCAAGCACGAGTCCCTCAAGGACGTCAAGGTCATCCTCGTGACGGCCGACAAGACGAAGGCCGAGGAGGCCTACGGGGACAAGGTCGACGCCTACATCCAGGGTCCTCTGACCGGGGAAGCCCTCGCGAACCGGGTCGACGAGGTCCTGAAGGATCTTCCGATGGACGAGAACCGCAAGGCCGCGTCGGTCTACGCCGTCTCCGCCGCGAAGGCCCTGGCGCGGCTCGGAGCCGGGGACTTCGGCGTCGCCCGGGTCTCGGCCGCCCTCGTCCAAGCCGCGCGCCGGGACGCCGCGGTCGCCGTGCCCGCCCTCGACGCCCTCGGGCGTTCCGCGGGCGCCGATTCGATCTCCGCCGTCGTCGCGGTCCTGACCTCCACCAAGGGCGGGAACGAGACCGTCTGCAAGGCCGCGGCCGAAGCCCTCGGCCGGATCATGGCCCGCACCGGACAGGCTCCGAAGGCCGCGGTCGAGGCCCTGACCGGGATCGCCTCCGATTCCTCGCTGTCCGCCGCGATGCGCGGCGCCGCGGTCGCGGCCCTCGGGCGCGCGCCCCTCCTGCCCGGGGAGCGGGCCAAGCTCCTCCGCAGCCTCCGGATCGACCCCGGATCCGTGGGGGGGGACGATACCGAGGACTGAGCGCCTCCAAGAGCCCGAATGGAAGGCGGCCCCCCGGCGGGGCCGCTTTTTTTTCGCCCGCGGTCCGCGGCACCGGGGCTCGTGGCTTCCCGGAGCTTCCCCCGATAGCGTGGGGGCATGAGCGTGGAGCCGGAACTCTGGGTGCGGGGCGGCGAGATCCTGGGAGAGGAAGGGCCCAGGGCGGCGGATCTCAGGCTCGGGGAGGGGCGCATCCTCGAGATCGGCCTAGGCCTCGAGATTCCGGAGGGAGCGGAGGTTCTCGAGGCGGAGGGTCTCTGGATCCTTCCGGGACTCGTGGATCCCCAGGTCCATTTCCGGGAGCCGGGCGCTCCCGAGAAGGAGGATCTCGAAAGCGGCTCCCTGGCGGCCGTGGCCGGGGGCGTGACCTCCTTCCTCGAGATGCCGAACACGAGGCCCCCGACGACGGATCCCGAACGCCTCGCCGACAAATGCCGCCGGGCGGCCGCCCGGTGCCACGCCGATCACGCCTTCTTCCTCGGGGCGACGGCCGAGAACGCCGACCGGCTCGGGGAGTGGGAGGATCTCGAGGGTTGCGCGGGGGTCAAGGTCTTCATGGGCTCCTCGACCGGGGACCTCCTCGTGCCGGACGACGCGACCCTCGAACGGGTGCTCCGCTCCGGGCGTCGCCGCGTCGCCGTCCACAGCGAGGACGAGTTCCTGCTTCGCGAGAACTACGCCTCGCGGCTCGCGGGGGCGACCTGGCGGGATCATCCGAGGATCCGGAGTGTCGAGGTCGCCCTCCGGGCGACCCGCCGTCTCCTCGATCTCGTCGAGAGGACCGGTCGTCCGATCCATCTCCTCCACGTCTCGACGGCCGAGGAATGCGCCCTCCTCCGCGAGCGGGACCTGGGCGGACTCGTGACGGCCGAGGTCACCCCGAACCACCTCTTCCTCTGCGCTCCGGACTGCTATGAGCGCTGGGGACCGCTCGTCCAGATGAATCCCCCGATCCGGGACCGCAGGCATCAGGAAGCCCTCCGGGAGGCCCTGGTCGACGGCACGATCCTCTGCATCGGTTCCGACCATGCGCCCCACGAACTCTCGAGGAAGCATCTCCCCTATCCGGAGAGCCCCTCGGGCATCCCAGGCGTCCAGACGATCCTGGGACTCTGCCTGAGCGGGGTCCGGGAGGGCTGGCTCCCTCTTCGCGAAGTTCCCCGAATCACCTCGACGGGGGCCTGCGCGGCCTACGGCATCGAGGGCAAGGGGGCGCTCGAGGTCGGAATGGACGCGGATCTCGTCCTCGTCGACCCCTCCGAGCGGGGCCCGCTCCGCCTGGAGTGGCTGCGGTCGAGAGCGGGATTCAGTCCCTATGTCGGCATGGATCTGGCGGGATGGCCCGTCGCGACCGTGAAGGGCGGGGTCCTGGTCTACGCGGAACACGAGGTCCGCTCGAAGGCCCGGGGCCGTCCCCTCCGGTTCCGGTCGTCCTGAGGAAGGCGCATGCTCGGAATCGCCGACTGGCTGGTCCTCTCGGGTTATCTCCTGCTCGTCGCGTGGATCGGCTTCGCCGCGGGGAGGGGCCAGCGCACGACCGAAGATTACTTCCTGGGGGGGCGCCGGATCCCCTGGTGGGTTGCGGGGCTTTCGATCATCGCGACCGAGACGAGCGCTCTGACCTTCATCGGCGCTCCGACCCAGAGCCTCCGCGGCGACTGGACATACCTGCAGCTCGCCTTCGGTTCGGTGCTCGCCCGTTTCCTCGTCGCGGGGCTCCTGATCGGGGTCTACTACCGCGCCCGGGTCTTCTCCGTCTACGGATGGCTCGGAAGGCGCTTCGGTCCGTTCTCGAGGGGGGCCGCCAGCCTGCTCTTCTTCCTCGGGAGGAGCCTCGGGAGCGGGGTCCGGCTCTACGGGGCGGCGATCGCCCTCGTCGTCCTCGTCGACCTCGACTTCCCGCTGGCGATCGCCCTCCTCGCCCTCGTCGCCGTGGCCTACACGATCGCCGGCGGAATCCGGTCCGTCGTCTGGACGGATGCCTTGCAGGGGGTCCTGCTCGTCGGGGGCGGGGTCCTGGCCCTCGTCTGGCTGGGTCTCCGGCACGAAGGGGGGATCGCAGAGGCCTTCACGACCCTCGCGGACTCCACGACCCCGGGAGGGGGGGCGAAACTCCGGATCCTCGATCTCTCCTGGTCCCTCCGCGACTCCTATACGCTCTTCGCGGGTCTCGTCGCCTCGACCTTCCTGACGATGTCCACGCACGGCACGGACCAGGACATGATCCAGCGGGCCCTCTCCTGCCGCGGGGAGCGGGCCGGGCGCGCGAGCCTCTGGCTCAGCGCGTTCCTGAACATCCCGATCGTGCTCCTGTTCCTCGCGGTCGGGTCGATGCTCTGGCTGCACTACGGGGGGGACGAGGGAGCTGCCCGGGCGGCCGCCCTTCTGGCCAAGAAGGCAGGGGAGGCGAATCCTGCCAAGGGCTACGACTATCTCTTCCCCTTCTACGTCGTCTCCGAGCTTCCCGCGGGGATCAAGGGGCTGATCCTCGCGGGCCTGTTCGCGGCGGCGATGTCGAGCCTCGACTCGGCGATCGCGGCCCTGTCCTCGACCGCCGTGAAGTGCATCTGGCAACCCTATGTCGCTCCGGGGAGGGAGGAGGGGTACTACCTCAAGGTCTCCCGGGGCTTCGCCCTCTTCTTCGGGGCGGTCCTGGCCGGCATCGCCCTGCTCGTCTGGGTCTCCCGGGGTTCGGGGGGGGCCCGCGAGGGCTTCGGGGTCCTGATGCTCGGACTCAAGGTCCTGACCTGGATCTTTCCGCCCCTCCTCGGGATTTTCCTCTGCGGGGTCCTGACCGACCGCGGCGGCGATCTCGGGAACCTAGTCGCCCTCGCCTTCGGAATCGGAACCTTGCTCTTCGTCGAGTTCTGGAAGGACCTCGACAGGAGTTTTCCGGATCTCGGTCTCGGGGAACATGCCCCCTGGGGATGGATCTGGAACGGCACGATCGGTTGCCTCCTGAGCTTCGGGCTCGCCCTCCTGTTCCGGGGACCCGGACGCTCGGCGGTCGTCGTCGAGGAAGGGAGCGCGCGGGGTTGGGGAAGCGGGGGGGGGAGGGAAGCGTGACCGGAGCCCCGGGAGGCGCGCGGCTCGTCGTCGGCTTCGAGGGAACCGAGGTCTCCGCGCGCCTGCGCGACCTCCTTCTCGAGACCGGGGCGCGGGCGGTGATCCTCTTTGCGCGGAACCTCCTCGACGCTTCCCAGGCCCGCGAACTCTGCGCGGCCCTCCGGGAGGCCGTTCCCTGGCCCCTGCTGCTCTGCATCGACCAGGAGGGGGGGAGCGTCGTCCGCCTGACGCGCGGCGTCACGGTCTTTCCCGGAAACATGGCGCTCGGGGCCGCGGATTCCCCCGAACTCGCCCGGGCCCAGGGTCGGATCTCCGGCCGGGAACTCGCCGGGATCGGGATCGACCTGAATCTGGCCCCGGTCGTCGATCTCCAGACGAACCCGTCGAATCCGGGGATCGGCATCCGTTCCCTGGGCTCCGACCCGAACCGCGCCGAGGTCCTGGCCCGGGCCCTGATCGAGGGACACCTCGAGTTCTCGGTGCGCAGTTGTTGCAAGCACTTCCCCGGGAAGGGAGAGGCCTCGGTCGACGCCCACCTCGACCTGCCGGTCCTGGATCTCCCCCTCGAGGAGTTCTTCGATCCTCATCTGCGGGTTTTCGAGAAGCTCGTCCGAGGGCGGGAGGATCTCGCGGTCATGACGACCCACATCGTCGTCGAGGGGCTCGATCCCGGGACGCCGGCGACCTTCTCCCCGGCGGTCGCCCGCGACCTCCTGCGCGGGAGGCTCGGCTTCCGGGGGCTCCTGCTGGCCGACGATCTCGAGATGGGGGCGATCTCCGGATACCACGAGGTCCCGGAGGCGGCGGTCCGGGCGGCGGCGGCCGGACACGACCTCGTGCCCGTCTGCCACGATCCCGACCTCCAGCTGCGCGCGGCGCGGCTCCTCGACCGCGCGCTCCGCCGCGGCGACCTGGACCCCGTCGAGCACCGCCGGAGCCTCGAACGCCTGCGGTCCTTCGCGGAAGCGGCCCGGGGAAGCGCGGGCGGGAGTCCGGAGGAGACTTCCCCGGCCCCGACGGAGGGAGCGGCGCTCGCCGACGGGATCGCCGCGGCCGCCGTGCACGCCTTCCGCCATCCCCCGCCCGGACATCCCCTCCCCGGCCTCGGACCCCTCGTCATCCTGGCGGCCGAGCCGAGGGCCCTCGTCGGAGTCGAGGAGGGCCTCGAGAGCGAGGGTTGGCCCAGGGCGCTCGGGGAGATCTTCGGCCGGGGCCGGAGGGGGGGCTGCAGGGTCTTTTGCTTTCCGGCGGACCTCGAGGTCTCCGCCGTCCCGCCCCTGCTCGAGGAAGCGCGGAGGGAAGCGGCCCGGCCGGGGACCGCGGTCCTCCTCCTGACCTGGGATGCGGGGGCGCTGGAGGGCCAAGGCTTCCTTCTGGCCGAGGCCTGCCGTACCCTTGGATCCCGCCTGGTCGTCGGGCACCTGCGCAATCCCTTCGACCAGGCCTTGGTCCCGGACGGGATCGCGGCCTTCACCCCGTTCGGATTCCGTACCTGCCAGCTTCGGGCCCTCGCGGCGGTCTTGCGGGGGGAGGCCGAGGCCAAGGGGATCATGCCCGCCAAGCTCCAATGAAACGCATCGCACCGCTCCCTCTGTTTCTGGCCTTCCTGGTCCTTTCCGCCTGCAGCTTCCTGCCCAGGCGCGCGGAGGAGATCCGCGGCGCGGTCTGGGTGACCCGCTGGGACTACGGCACGGAGTCGGACGTCCGCACGATCATCCGCAACGCGGCGAGGGCGGGCTTCGATACGGTGCTCTTCCAGGTTCGGGGGAACGGAACGGTGTTCTACCGCTCCAAGATCGAACCCTGGGCCGAGGAGTTCGGGTTCAAGGATCCTGGCTTCGACCCCCTCGCGACGGCCTGCGACGAGGGGCGGAAGCAGGGTGTCGCGGTGCAGGCCTGGGTGAACGCCGTTCCGGGCTGGAGAGGGGACCGTCCTCCGATGAAGGACGGCCGGCCGTTCACGAGGCAGCTCTGGTACCGGAGGCCGAGCTGGTTCTGCATGGACGAGAAGGGCCGGAGGCAGAGCCTGAAGAAGGACTACTACGTCGCCCTCAATCCTTGCCTGCCGGAAGTCCGGAACTACATCGCCTCGATCTGCGAGGAGATCGCCCTCCGGTATCCGGTCAACGGCATCCATCTCGACTACATCCGCTTCCTCGAACCCGAAAAGGACGCCGAGGGGAGGACGCGCGACTATCCCAGGGATCCGGTCACCCTCTCGATCTACAAGAGGGAGACGGGGAAGACCCCCGACGAGGACCCGGAGGCCTGGGCGGCCTGGAAGACCGCGCAGGTCACCGAACTCGTCCGGGAGATCCGGCGCAGGGTCCGCCGCGCGAGCCGGCGGTGCCTCCTGACCGCGGCCGTCGTCCGCACGCCGGAGCGGGCGCTTTCGAAGGTGAACCAGGACTGGCCGACCTGGATCCGCGAGGGATATCTGGACGCCGTCTTCCCGATGCAGTACGACCGGGACGACGCGCGCTTCAAGGAGCGCGTCGCCTCCTGTCTCGAGGCCGCCGCGGGTCGGCCGGTCATCATGGGGATCGGAACCTACCTGCACACCGATCCCGAGCAGACCCTCCGCCAGATCCGGATTGCCCACGAACTCGGATGCCAGGGCGTGGCCCTCTTCGCCTACACCTCCTTCTACCCGGGAGCCCAGACGAATCGGCGGGGCCGTCCCGATCCGGCCGGTCCCCGCGATGCCTCGCTCCGGATCAAGCGCCGCGTCCGCATCCTTCCGGCGCTCCAGAGCAAAGGGACGGGCTCCCCGCGCTGAGGACCGGAGGCTCCAGGCTTGACAGGTCCTCTGGCCTCCCCGAGTATCCGGCGCTCCTGGAAGAGGATCGGGGCTGGTGTCCCGCCTGGTCTTCAAAACCAGTGGCCGGCGACCCGAGTCGTCGGCGGTGGGTTCGATTCCCATGCTCTTCCGCCAAGGGCCCCACGGAGACGGAACATGCTCCGCGGGGCCCGCTCCATACGGGGGGGCCTCAGGCCGGGTTGTTCCCGACCTCGTGGAGATGCATGTCGGTCTGCGGGTAGGGGATGCTGATTCCTTTCGAGTCGAAGGTCTTCTTGATCTTCTCGAGGAGGGTCCGCGCACGGTCGATGTCCTCCTCGTCGTCGATCCCGAAGACGAGGTCGATCCTCCGGATCGGGTTCGCGGAGTAGTTCGTGATCGTCGAGAAGACCTGGATATCCTCGACGACCCCCGCCTGGCCTCCGGCCTCGATGAAGTCGCCGATCCTGTAGGGGCGGAAGATGATGATCAGGACCCCCGAGGCGATGTTGGAGAGGGAGCCCTGGAGGGCGAAACCGACGGCCAGGCCGGCGGCTCCGATGATCGCGACGAAGGAGCCGGTCTCGAGACCGAGGGTGTCGAGGGCGGAGACGACGACGAAGGCCAGGAGGGCCATGTAGGCGAGATTCGTCGAGAAGGAGATGAGCATCCTCTCGAGCTTCACCCGCTCCATGATCCGCGCCAGGATCGACTTGGCGAGCCGCGCGCCGATCCTCCCGAACAGGAGGGTGAGGAGAGCTCCCAGGAAGTTCGGCCCGTATCCGAGGGCGAGTTCCTTGAGGTAGTCGATCCATTTCATGAGGTCCAGAGGCGAAGTCTCCGCCTGCATGGATGCGGGTTCGAGAGTCCGAAGCATCGGGTGCTCCTTCCGGAAAAGGTCGGGTTCGAGTTCCATCCTTCCCCGGGTGCGCGGGGCCTCCCATGGGGGAATGGGAATCGGGGCTTTCCGCGGGGACGGGTCCCGCCGAAACTGGAGCGCGTGGAACCGAGGAGGCCGGAACTCTGGACCCTGCTCGTCCTGCGGAGGCGGGAGCGCTTCCTTAGGGACTTCCTGCGCTACGCCTCGATCGGAGCGATCGTCCTCCTCCCCTGGTGGGGGCTCAGGATCGGAAGGCGGGAGGGGGCGGCCCTGTGGGAGGAGGGGGCGGGTTTCGCCGGCGCCCTAATCCTGTTCGCCCTGGCCGCGGCCTGGCTGCGGGGGAGCGGGGAGAGGGCCCTTCCGGAGGAGGAGGGAATCGAGGCTTCCGAGGCCCTCGAGACGCTCTTGAGATGGCCGGAATCGCGGAGCGGGGAGGCGCTGCTCCCGCTCCTGGAGGCGCGCATCCTCGAAGCGGCGGCGGGGGAAGGGATCCCCGGACGCCTCCCGGGACATACCGCCCTCTCCTGGCTGCGCCTGCTCACGGCCCTGATCCTGGCCTTCTGGATGGTCTTCCTGCTGCCCGGGGGAGGGGCCGGGGGGGCGGGGTCCCTTCCGAGGGGGTGGGGCGGAGGGGGTGTCGGAAAGGTCTCCGGAACCCTGCCTCCCTCGAAGCGGCCCATGCCGCCTCCCTCCCCGGAGGGGCGGGGCGGGAAGAGGAAGAAGGAGACGGAGACCGGGGACGACCGCGGCCGGAAGAAGGCCTCCCCGCCACCGAAGCCGGACCTGGAAGCCCCGGGGCTGGCCGATCTGGTCGTCTTTCCGGATTTCCTCGAGCGTCCGGGGCGGAGCCTTAGGAAGGCTCCGAGGATCCGCAGAGCGCCGCCGTCCGGGGGGAGTGGCGGAGGGAAGAGCCCCGGACGGAACGCAAGGACTCCGTTCAAGGATCCTCCCGGGGTCCGCTTCGAACGGGCGCTCGAACGCGCGCTTTCCCGCGGGCGCCTGCACCCCTGGGAGGGACGCTGGCTCCATTTGTGGCAACGCCTCCTGGAAGGAAAGGGCTCGGGGCCGGACGGCAAGCGGTGAGGGTCGAACGGGAGGACTGGGAGGCCGTCGGACGCCTCGTCCCGCGTCTGCTCGAGAGCGGGCGCCGTCTCCCCTTTCTTCGCTTCGAGGGCGGTCGGGGCCACAGGACGAGCGCCGAGTTTGGGGAGTTCCGCGAGCACGCGCCTTATGTTCCCGGGGAGGATCTCCGGCATTTCGACTGGGCGGTCTTCGCCCGGACCCGCGAACCCGTGCTCCGGCGCTTCGACGGTGTCCTCCGGCGGCGTTTCGAACTCCTCGTCGACCGCAGTCCCTCGACTGGGATCCGGTGGCCGGGCTACGCCTGGCTGGCTTCCCTTCTCGCCCGCCTGGGCCGCGCCCGCTTCGAGGAGGCTTTCTGCAGGGTGGCCGGGACGGAGGGCCTCCGCCGGATCGAGTGCCGGGGAGACGGTTTCGAGGCGGAACTCTTCGAGGCCCTGGCCGAAGCTCCTTGTCCCGGAACCCGGGGAAGGAGGAGCGCCCCGAGGGCCGCGGACCTCCTCTCGGCCTGGGAGGGGCTTCCCGCCGGCCGCGGCTACACCCTGCTCTCCGATTTCCAACCCGTGGAGGAATGGCTCGAGGCCCTGGCCCGTTGCGCCCATCGAGGCAAGCATGTCCTCTGCCTCTATCCGAGACTTCCCGAGGAGAGCGGCCGCACCCCTCCCCCGGAGGGAAGGCTTCGGCTCGTCGATCCCGAGTCCGGTGAGGATCTCGAGCTGCGGATGGAGGCGGATCTCTGGCGGGCCTTCCTCGTCGAACAGCGATCCTGGGAGCACCGTCTCGGCCGGGAACTCGAGGCTCTCGGACACGTCTTCCACGCGGCCGATCTCCCCTCGAGGGAGGAGGCGGGGCTTCCCAAAGCCTGGCTTCCGTTCCTCCACGCCGGGGAGGCCTTCGGATGATCCTTCCGGCCTTCCACGAAGCCTGGGTGCTCCTCGGTCTGCTCCTTCTTCCGCTGGTCCTCCTCCTGGCGCGCCCCCCGATCCGCGAGCTGCCGAGCGACCGGATCGTGCTCTGGGCCCGCGCCCTCGCGAAGCTTCGCTCCCGGAAGAAGGCCCCGCGGCCCGGCCTGCTTCTTCTCCTGGACCTCTGCGCGCTCGGAGGCTTCCTCCTCGCCGGCGCGGATCCCTATCTGCCCGAACGAGAAGGCTTCCGCGAGTGCTGGGCGGTCGTCGATCTCTCTCCCTCGATGGCCGCTCCGGCCGACCCCCACAGGCCCTCCCTCGGGTCCCGCCTCGAGCGAGCGCGGGCGGAGGTCGTCGCCCTGAGCGGAAGGCTCCCGCCGGGGATCCGCCTTCGGACCTTCGGCCTCGAGGGGGAGCGGCTCCCCGAACGGGCGCCCGAGACGATGCGTCCCGGAGAGGAGATCGCCCGGCCGGGGATCCTCGCCGAATTCTCAGGAATGGCGGGCCGGAGCGCTTGCATCCTCTTCTGGTCGGACGGCGCGGGCCCGAGTCCTTGGCCCAAGCGCCGGTCGAACCTCTTCCTCCGCCAGGCCGGAGAGCCCGGCCCGGGCCCCGCGCCCCAGGGGGGGATTCTCGAGGCGGGGATCGAGGATCCCTGGCCGGAGGATCACCTCGAACTCGAAGTCCTCGTTCGGGATCCGCCGGGGGCGACGGCCCTCCTCCTCGAATCCCCCGGGATCGGGAAGCTCGAGATCGCTCCTCTCGAACGGGCGGCCGAGGCGGGAGGCGCGAGGTTGCGTTTCCGGCTTCCCCGCGGGCGGTCGATCCGGATCACCCGCCTGCCCCCCGACGCCTTTCCGCTCGACGATCGCTTGCGGATCCGCGCACGTCCGGCCTGGCATCCGGAGATCGGCGTCTTTCCGGCGGATTCGCCCGGGGCCGGAGTTCTCGGCCGCTTCCTGGCCTCAAGTCTCGGGGGGCGGCTCACGACCGATGGAAGCTCCCCCCCCGGGTCACGGATCCAGATCATCGAAGGGGGGCGGCTTCCGGCCTGGCCCCGGGACGGGGTCCTGCGCTTTTGCTTCGGAACGGTTCTCCCGGGGATGCGGGACGGAACGCCTCTCGAGACCTTTCCCGACTGGAGGCGGGAGCTCCCCGTCCTGCGGGGTCTGGATCTCGGAGGTCTCGAAGGGGAGGAGCGCAAGGTTCCCGGGCCCCTGCCCGAGGGCACGGTCGTTCTCGCGCGGGTCCTCGACGAACCCCTCCTTCTCTGGAACCCGAGCATGCGTCTCTTCTGGTCCGGACTCCCCTTCGCTGCCTCGAACCTCGAGCGGCTCCCCTTCCTTCCGGTCCTCTGCCTGAGATTCTGTGGGGAGGCCGCCTCCGCGAAGGAGGGCGGAGGGGACGTCCCGACCTCGGTCGCCGGTTTGCTCCCTCCGGAGGAAGGGGAACTCGCGGTCCGGCCGGCCGGTCCGCCCCGGAGCCCCCGCTGGTTCGAACCCGAGCGCCCTCTCTGGCGGTTCCCCCTCGCCCTGGCCCTCCTCGCCTTGTTCCTTCGAATCCTCCTCCCGATCGCCGGCCGGCCGCTTGCCGATCCAAGGACGGCAGGTTACGAAGGGGCGGATGGTTCCCCCGATTCCTGAAGACCGCCTCGGCCGCCCGCTGCGCAAGCTCCGTCTCTCGGTCACGGACCGCTGCAACTTCCGCTGCCGCTACTGCATGCCGGAGACCGAGTACTCCTGGCTGCCGCGCGCCGCCCTCCTCGAGTTCGAGGAACTGCGGAGGATCGCCGCTGTCTTTCTTCGGGTCGGGGTTTCGGAGATCCGGCTGACGGGAGGGGAGCCCCTGCTCCGGCGGGATCTCCCGGTCCTCGTGCGCATGTTGTCCGGTCTCGAGGGGCTGCGGGATCTCGCGATGACGACGAACGGCGCGAGGCTCCCGGAACTGGCCGGGGAACTCGCCCGCGCAGGCCTGCGCAGGGTCACGATCAGCCTCGACAGCCTCGATCCGGAACGTTTCCGGAGGATCACGCAGAAGGACGTGCTCCCCGAGGTCCTCGAGGGCGTCGAGGCCGCAAGGAGGGCGGGCTTCGCCGAGGTCAAGCTCAACTGCGTCGTCATGCGCGGGATCAACGACGATGAGATCCCGGACCTTCTCGATTTCGCCCTCGAGTGGGGACTCGAACCGCGCTTCATCGAGTACATGGACGTCGGAGGAGCAACTCGCTGGGACGGGGCCGAGGTCTTCCCGAAAGAAGAGATCCTCGCCCGCATCACGAAGCGGTTCGGGCCCCCTCGGCCCCTCGAGGGCCGCGGCAGCGCGCCTGCGCAGCGCTACCGCCTTCCGAACGGGGCGGTCTTCGGTCTCATCGCCTCGACGACCGCCCCCTTCTGCAGAGGCTGCGACCGCTCGAGGCTCTCGGCCGACGGCCACTGGTTCCACTGCCTCTACGCGGCGACGGGGATCGATCTCCGCGGGCTTCTCAGGGGGGGCGCGGAGGATGGGATTCTCGAGGAGCGGATCCGCGGGGCCTGGGGCGAACGCCGCGACCGCGGCGCCGAGGATCGATTCGGCCTCGCCGACCGCCGGCCCCTCCTGGACGCGGCCGCGATGCGGGCCCACCCACACCTCGAGATGCACAAACGGGGCGGCTGAAGGAGTCTTCGAATGCGGATCCGCGGGATCATTCTCGGCGTCCTCGGGATCGGAGCGGGTCTCGCGCCCGCCCTTCGTTCCCAGGAAGTCGCGATCTACAGGGATCTCGGGGTCTGGAAAGCCGAGGGGGAAAGGGCTCTGCCGGCCGTCCTGGAATGGTTGGGGCTGCGCTACGTCTGGATCGACGCGGCCGCGATCGATCGAGGCGCGTTGTTCCGGAACGGGAAGCCCGCCTTCCGGCTCCTGGTCGTTCCCGGCGGGTGGGCGGCCTCCTACATCGCCAAGGTCGGGGGTTGGTCCGGCGCCGGACCGGGGGACGACCAGATCCGCGCCTTCGTCAAGGCCGGGGGAGGCTACCTCGGGTTCTGCGCGGGCGCCTTCGCGGCCGCCTCCACGACCCGCTGGCTCGGGCGGAACTACGCCTACCCCTGGAAGCTCTTCGACGGGATCGCCGAGGGGCCGCTTCCCTGGAACCCCCTGCGCTCGGGCAGGCTCGGGGCCGTCCACGGGAAGGCCGTCCCGGATCTCGCCTCGCCCGAACTCAAGGAGCGGGGACTTTCGGCCCTCGTGCGGGTCCTGCTCTATGGCGGACCTCGATTCCGCCTCCGGGATCCGAAGCGTCCCCCTCCCTCCTACAGGGTCCTCGCCCGCCACGGCGAGGACGGCTCCGCGGCCGTCGTCAGCTACCGCTATCCGACGAATCGCGGGGGGCGGGTCGTCCTGTCCTCGTTCCATCCCTCGGTCCTCTGCGGGGACCGCGGGCGCTTCGATCGGGACGAGAACGATCTCTCCTCCGCCGGGGCGGGAAGGGACCCCGACGGCTTCCCCCCAGACTGGCGCTTCGCCGCGGCCCTCGTCGACCTCGCGGCCGGGCGTCCTCCGCGCCGGCCTCCGCCGATGCCCCGGGCGCGGATCGATCTCCGCGCCCTTTCCCCCCTGCGGGTCGGGGGAAGCTGCGAGCTGAGGGTCCAGGCCCCGCCCGCTCCGGGAACGGTCTATCTCCTCCTTGCCTCGACGGCTCGAAGCCCGGGCCTCCGCCTTTCCCCTTCGGTCTTCCTGCCGCTCCGTCCAGGGCCGCTCCTCGCGGTGAGCCTCGGCGCGCCTGCGGTCTTCCGCGCCTTCGTCGGGACCCTGGACGCGGGAGGGACGGCCTCGGCGCGGATCGTCCTTCCGAACCTCGCGGGACTCAGGGGGTTCGGGATGGAGTTCGCGGGACTCACCTTTCGGGCCGGGGCCTGGTCGGACGGTTCGAACCCCGTCGGTCTGACGGCTCGCTGAACGCCGTCTCCCGGCCGGGGGCGGGGGTGCGGGGGATCGCTCAGATTGGAGCGAAGAGGTCGAGGGGGCCGACCCCCTTCCCGCCGCCGGGCGCCCGTTCCAGGGCGCGGTGGACGAAGGTCTGCGCCTCCCGCACGGCCTCGACGAGGTCTTCCCCCAGCGCGAGGCGCGCCGTGACCGCCGCGCTCAGGACGCAACCTGTGCCGTGCCCCGCGCGGTTCTCGATCCTTCGAACCGGCAGTTCGAGGATCTCCCCTTCGTGGAACAAGAGGTCCAGGATCGGGCCGTCCAGATGCCCGCCCTTGATCCAGACCGCCCCGGGGCCGAGGTCCGCGATCCTTCGCGCGGCCTCGGACATCGAATCGCGGTCCTCGACCGGCCGGCCGGCGAGGGCTGCCGCCTCCTCGAGGTTCGGGGTCACGAGGGTCGCGAGAGGAAGCAGGCGGTCCCGGAACGCGGGGAGGATCGCCTCCCCGCCGAAGACCTTTCCGCGGCTCGGGGCGAGGACCGGATCGACGATCAGCGGAAGATCCCTTCCCTCGAGGCATGAGGCGACCGCCTCGATCCAGGGCGCTCCCGGCAGGGCGCCTGTCTTGACGGCGGTGGGGGGAAGGTCGTCGAGGACGGCGAGGACCTGGCCGGCGAGGAAGTCCGGCGGAAGGGTCTCGACCCTCCGTACCCCTTCCGTGTCCTGCACGGTCAGGAGGGAGATCGCCGCCTCCCCGTAGACGCCATGCTGGTGAAAGGTCTTGAGGTCGGCTTGGATCCCCGCGCCGCCCGAGGGGTCGGACCCGGCGATGCTCAGGGCTCTCGCTCGGAGAGGGGCCCTTCCCGGATCCCGGGGCCGCGGGTCTCCACTCCAGTCCTCCTCGAAGATCCGGTAGCTGCTCTCCTCCATGCCGACGCGGCGGTAGACCTCCCGGGCGTTCCGGTTGCCGGCCTCTACGTAGAGGCGGAGTCCGCAGACCCCGCCCGCCTCCCGGGCCCTTCGCCTCGCTTCCTCGTGCAGGGCGCGGTAGAGGCCGGTTTCCCGGAAGCGCGTCTCGACGTAGACCGACTGGATCCACCAGAACCAGGCTCCGCGCCAATCGCTCCACTCTCGGGTCAGGAGCATCGAGGCACGGACATCCCCCTCCTTTTCGGCGACGAGGTAGAAGCCCTTTTCGGGATCTTCGAGGACCGAGCGGACCCCGTGGGTCAAGGTCTCGAGATCGAGATCCCGGCCTTCCGTCTCCTTCGCCATCCGGCGCTGGAATCCGGCGATGCGTTCGAGGTCCTCGGGGCGGGCCCGCCGGATCCGGATCCCCTCGCCCGCGCTCATTCCCCCCTCCGCTTCTTCCAGGCGGCGAGGAAGCAGGCATGGAGTTCCTCGGTGAACAGGACGAGGTGGACCCGCCGCAACCCGGGGAAGCGGGCGAGGGATTCCTCGAGGGCGTCGAGAGTGACCTCCGCGGCCTCCCTGGGGGGATAGCCGTAGACTCCGGTCGAGATCGCGGGGAAGGCCAGGCTCTCGAAGCCCTCGGCGGCCGCCCGCTCGCAGGCCTTCCGGTAGCAGGAGGCCAGGAGACGGGCCTCGCCATGTCCGCCCCCGCGCCAAACCGGCCCGACGGCGTGGAGGACATGGCGCGCCTTCAGGCCGTGTCCGCCGGTCAGGCGGACCTCCCCCGGGGGACAGCCCTTTGGGTGGAGCCTCCGGCATTCCTCGAGAAGGCCCGGACCCGCCACCCGGTGGATGGCCCCGTCGACCCCGCCTCCTCCGGCGAGGCGGGGGTTCGCGGCGTTCACGACCGCGTCGACGTCGTAGGCGGCGAGGTCGCCTCGTTCGATCCGCAGGCGGTCGAGGGGATGGGGGGCGGGTTTCGTCATTGCACTCGGACCTCGAGCGCCGGACTGGCGCTCAAGGAGCCGAAGGTGCCGCATCCCTTGGGATTGAGCCAGAGGAATTGCAGGAGGAACTTCGAGGGACCGACGACATTCCGAAAATCGAGGGATGTCGAGAAGGATCCGGTGGACGAACTCCGTAGGGGGGAGAGAACCAGGAAAGGGGGGCCTGCGATGAAGAGCCTGGCCCCGAGGAGGGGCTGTCCCGGATTCAGGAGGAGGACGCCGAAGGCCAGTACGCCGAAGGAGTTCGGGGGGGCGTCGAGACAGCCGACCGAGAAGCCGTTCGTTCCCGACTTGGGGATTCCGTCGGCGAAGGGGCGGATCGGGCCCCGGCAGGAGGGGGTCGAGGATCCGAGGCAACGGAGCCCGAGCGGGAGATGGGTCTCGCGGAGGGTGGTGCGGATGTTCCGGGCCACCGGGGCCGCGCGATAGTAGGAGTCCTGCGTCGCGTAGATACCGATGATCCCCCGCGAGAAGTCGATCCAGGGACAGAAGCCGAAGGCGCCGAAATGGCTGACGAGATAACCCTTCCCCGAAGGGTCGAGACCGTCGAGCCAGGACCCGATGCCGTAGGGGGCATCGGAATAGGGATTCTTGACGTATTTCAGTCCCTTGATCTGATTCGTGAACATCGCATCCACGGAGGCCTTGGAGAGGATGCGCCGGCTTCCGATGGTTCCCCGATCCCTCAGCATCCGGAGGAACTTCATCATGTCCCGCGGCGTCGTGCGCAAGGAGAGCGCGGCGAGGGGATTCTTGGTCGCCCCCCAACCCTGGAAGTCCGTCGCGGTCATGCCGAGGGGACCGGTGATCCGGCTTCGGACGACCGATTCGAAGTCCTGGTTCGTGACGACCTCGGCGACCCTCGCCGCGACCTGGAACGAGACGCTCCCGTAGTAGAAGGTCGTGCCCGGGGCGTAGACCAGCTTCACCTTCGCGATCTGGCTCACGGCCTGGGCCAGCGTGATGTTGCGGTAGTTCAGGGACCAGTGGTGCTCGGGGAGGCCCGAGGCGTGGGAAAGGCATTGGCGGATCGTGATCGCCGCCTTCGCGCCCGTGAAGGAGGGGAGGTACTTCGAAACCTTGTCATCGAGAGCGATCCTCTTCTCGTCGACGAGACGAAGAAGGGTCGCCGCCGTCACCCACTTGCTCGTCGAGGCCGGAAGGAAGAGGCTGTCCTTCGTCGCCCCCCCGAGTCCCTCGAAGTACAGAGGGCCTGAGGCTCCCTCGACCCACAGGAGGCTCTTCTTGAGTTTGAAGCGGAGGAAGGCGTCCTGAACCAGCTTGTGGAGGGCGCCGGGATTCGGTGAGGGGCAGCCTGTGGCCTGGGCCGGCGCGGGCTGGAGGAGGGCCACGGCCAGGAGGAGGGCGGCGGGGGGAAGGCGGAGGAGGTTCGAGGAGAGGAACATGAACGCAGGTCGGACGACTCCGGAGGAGCAGGGGGGGAGGCGGGCCTGCGGAGCGGGAGACCCCCCGGGGAAAGCGCAAGCCCTTACATTTTTACCCCTTGATTCGGGGGGAAGGAAGGACCCTCGGGATTCCGGGAGGACCGCGATCGAGGAGGGGGGCGGGTCTTTTCGGGACCGCTGCGCCGAAGATCCGGAGTCATGCCGGAAACGGAGGCGGGAGGACGAGAGGCGGTCCCCGGGGGAGATCGATCCGAGTCAATCGACCCCGATTCGGATCGTTCCGTTGGAGGTCCGGAGACGGGAGACCGGTTCCTCCGCTCCGAAACGGAGGATCGCTCGATGACGGCCGGACCGGGTCGTTTTCTCCTCGAGCTGCGCCGGGATCAGGATCCTCCCGTTCGTCGTCGAGGTCCTGAGGAAACCCCGGAACGCGGAACCCAGGCGCAGTCGGATCCCGCCGTTCGTGGTCCGCGCGGAGACCGGGCCGGTCGCGGAGGGCCGGAGCAGGATTTCGAGGGCCCCATTGCTCGTTTTGGCCTCGAGGGGGGTTCCGACCCCCTTCAGAAGAATCCTCCCGTTCGTCGTGGATGCGGTGACCGGTCCCTCGTGGTCCTCGAGGAGGATCGAGCCGTTCGATGTCCGGCAGCGGGCCTTCCCCCGCATGCCCGCCGCTCGGATCTTGCCGTTGCGGGTTTCGAGATCGAGGGCCGTCGCGAGCGGCAGCGTGATCTCGAAACGCACCCCCTCGGCCCCTTCACGCCCTCCCTCGGGCCAGACCACTCCGACCCGGAGGGTCCGGTCGGCCTTCCGGGTCGTCACGATCTCCACGGCGGCCAGGCGCTCCTCGTTCCGCGCTCGGATTTCCGCCTCGATCCGGATGACCGCCTCCTTTCCCTTGCGGACGGTGATCGAACCGTTCTCCGTCCGAACTTCGAGGGGGGCGGGGCCCCGCCAGTCGACCTCGATGACCCGCTTCTCCTTGAAGGGGGCGGACCAGGAGCCGCAGGCCCCGAGACTCAGGGCCGCGGGGAAGAGGAAGGAGAAAAGAGACGGATGGAGGGGGGCGCTTCGCATCGGTGCCTCCGGAATGGGTACCGCCCCCGAACGGTTCAGAGGGCGGCCAGCCTGCGTCGGGCTTCCTCCAGGGTATCGAGACGCTTGCAGAAGGCGAAGCGGAGGAGGCGGGATCCTTCGCCCTCCTTCCCCTCGGTATAGAAGCTGTCGACCGGAAGGGCGGCCACCCCGACCCGGCGGATCAGCTCGAGGGCGAACTCGGGGGCCTTCTTGTCGGTGAGGCCCGTGATGTCGGCGAGGACGAAGTAGCTCCCCTGCGGTACTGCGGGCTGGAATCCCGCATCCCTCAGGATCTCGACGAGAAGGTCCCTGCGTTCCCGGTACTCGTTCCGGAAGGTTTCGAGATAGGGTGGGCCGAACCGCCGGAGGGCCTCGGCCATCGCCGCCTGGAACGGGGTCGCGACGGCGAAGGTCAGGAACTGGTGGGCGGCCTGGACAGCGTCGACGAGGCCCTTTGGGCCGGCGACCCAGCCGATTTTCCAACCGGTCAGCGAGAAGGTCTTGCCGGTGCTCGAAACCGTCAGGCAGCGTTCCCGCATGCCGGGGAAGGCGGCCAGCGGCCGGAAGGGACGGCCGTCGTAGGTCAACTGCTCGTACACCGCGTCCTCGAGAACGAGGAGGTCGTGCCTCGTGCAAAGGGCGGCCAGGGCCTCGCATTCCTCCTCTCCGAGAACCTTGCCCGTCGGATTGTGGGGGTCGTTGAGAAGAAGCAGCCGCGTCCGCCCGGTGATCCGGGACTCCAGGGCCTCGAGATCGAGGGCGAATTCCGGATGCACGAGGGGGACCGAACGGAAGGAGGCCCCGGCCATCGCGAGACAGGCGGGATAGGAATCGTAGTAGGGTTCGAGGAGGAGCGCCTCGTCGCCCGGATCCAGCAATCCGAGGATCGAGGCGGCCAGGCCCTCGGTCGCGCCGCAGGTCACGACGATCTCCGTTTCGGGGTCGTAGTCGAGTCCGTAGCATTCCGTGAAATGGTGGGCGATCGACGCCGTCAGGACCGGAAGTCCGCGGGAGCGGGCGTATTGGTTGCAGCCCTCCTCCATCGCCTTCCTCGCGAGATCGAAGATCTCGCCGGGACCGTCGAAATCGGGGAAGCCCTGGGCGAGATTCAAGGCCTCGTGCTCGAGGGCCAGACGGGTCATCGTGCTGAAGATCGAAACGCCGAAAGGTCTGAGCTTCCTGGAGATCACGGACGCCTCCTCGGCGGGTATCCTGCCGGGATGCGTCGTGATCGCAACCGGAACCTCTTCGGGGTCGCTCTTCTCGGTCTGCTCTTCGCAGGGGCGGGTCTGGCCCTCTCGGGAGCGGGGCACGACCGGGCGGACCTTACCTTCACGAACGGGACCGAGCCGCAAAGCCTCGACCCTGCGGTCGTTTCCGGCGTTCCCGAGGGGCGCATCCTCCGGGGGTTGTTCGAAGGTTTGACGACTCCGGATCCGCGGACCCTGGAACCGAGACCGGGGATGGCGGAGTCCTGGGAGGTTTCGGAGGACGGACGGACCTATACCTTCCACATCCGGAAAGGGATGAGCTGGAGCGACGGGTCGCCCTTCACGTCCGCGGATTTCCTCTGGAGCTGGAAGCGCTTCCTGAAGCCCGAAACGGCGGCGAAGTACGCGCAGCTCCTCTGGTACGTGGAGAACGGCAAGGCCTACTTCGAGGGTCGTTTGAAGGACTTCCGGAAGGTCGGCATCAAGGCTCCCGACCCCTACACCTTCGTCGTCCGGCTCGAACGTCCCGCCGCGTTCTTCCTGGCCCTGACCTCCTTCTATCCGCTTTTCCCGGTGCATCGGGCCTCGGTCGAGGCCCATCCGAGGTCCTGGCACCGTCCCGGCCGGCTCGTATGCAACGGCCCCTTCGTGCTGGCCGAGCGGCGGATCCGGGACCGCATCCGCCTCCTCCGCAACGAACGCTACTGGGATCGGGAGCACGTCCGCCTGGAAAGCATCGACATCCTCCCGGTCGAGGACTCGGGCACGGCGCTCAACCTCTACATGACGGGAATGGTCGACTGGATCACGGACGTGCCGAACCATGTCGTTCGGGACCTGATGTCCCGCCCGGATTTCAACCCCGTCCTCTACTTCGGAACCTACTTCTACCGGATCAATCTGAAGAACAAGGATCCGGTCAAGCGGAGGTTCCTCGGAGACCGGAGGGTTAGGCTCGCTCTCTCGCTCGCAATGGACCGCGCGGAGATCTGCGAGCGGGTCACGCGCTCGGGCCAGAAGCCCGCGTTCGGAATCGTGCCTCCCGGGGTGCCGGGCTACGAACCCGCGCGCCTCCCCGGGCCAGATCCCGCCCGGGCGCGGGCCCTGATGCGGGAGGCCCTCTCGGAGCTCGGGATGGATTCCCCTCCGACCCTCACGATCCTCTACAACACGAGCGAGGCCCACAAGGACATCGCCGAGGTCCTCCAGAGCCAATGGAGGAAGGTCCTCGGATTGAACGTGCGCCTCGAGAACCAGGAATGGGGGACCTATCTGGATTCGCAGAAGACCCTCTCGTATGACCTCTGCCGGGCGGCCTGGATCGGAGATTACCTGGACCCGAACACCTTCCTGGATCTGTGGATGGCGGGCAGCGGAAACAACAACACCGGATACGAGGATCCCGCTTTCGACGCCCTCGTCGAGAAGGCGAACGCGACCCTCGACCGGAAGCGGAGGATGGCGCTGCTCCACGAGGCCGAGGCGAAGGTCCTCCACGACCTTCCGATCCTTCCGATCTACACCTATGCGACGCGCTACATGGTTCGTCCCTGGGTCAAGGGCTTCCACCCGAACGCCTTGAACCTCCACCCGCTGAAGGACCTTTGGATCGACGAGGAACTCAGGCGCCGCATGCGGGCGCGCTGACCGGGCCATGCCCCATCTCCTGGGATTCCTCGCCAAGCGCTTGTTCTGGATGGCGGCCACGCTCTGGGTCGTCTTCACGGTGTCGTTCTTCCTCATGCGTTCGATCCCGGGAGGGCCCTATTCGAACGAACGCAATCTCCCGCCCGAGATCGAGCGGAAGTTCATGGAGAAGTTCGGGCTCGACAAGCCGCTCGCCGAGCAATACTTCGAACACCTGTCGAGGACCCTCCGGGGAGATCTCGGCCCGAGTTTCAAGCTGGCCGATTACGGGGTGAACCGGGTCCTGGCCGAGGGTCTGCCGAAGTCCGCCGCCCTGGGCTCTCTTGCCCTGGTCTTCGCCCTCGTCCTAGGCCTGGTCGCGGGGCTCGTCTCGGCCGTCAGGAGGGGGGGCTGGCTCGATCACGGCCTGATGGTTCTGGCCACGGTCGGAATCGCGCTCCCCAACTTCGTGATCGCGGCGGTCCTGATCCTGATCTTCGTGATCACCTGGCCCGTGCTTCCCGCCGCGGGGTGGGGGGGCGCGCGCAACCTCCTTCTGCCCGCCTTCTGCCTCGGCGCGCCCTTTGCCGCCTACATCGCCCGGTTGACCCGCACGGGCATGCTCGAGGTCCTAGGCCAGGACTACATCCGCACCGCACGGGCGAAGGGGCTCTCCGAGGCGCGGGTTCTCCTGGTCCACGCCCTGAAGGGGGGGCTCCTTCCGGTCGTTTCGTTCCTGGGGCCCGCCGTCGCGGGGATCCTGACCGGCTCCCTGGTCATCGAGAAGATCTTCTTCATTCCGGGGATCGGGACCCACTTCGTGCAGAGCGCGTTGAACCGCGACTACACCCTCGCGATGGGCTGCGTCCTCCTCTACACGGCGCTCGTCTACCTGATGAATCTTCTGGTCGATGTCTGCTACACGGTTCTGGACCCGAGAGTGAGGCTGGATTGACGATGGAGGGACGCGGCCCGGAAGAACTCGAACGACTCCTCGAGGAGGCCCGCAAGGTCCGGGGGAACTCCCTCTGGAAGGACGCGATGCGGCGGTTCCGGCGGCACGGCGCCGCGCGGTTCGCGCTTCGCTTCCTTCTCGCCCTCTCCTTCCTCTGCTTGTTCACGCCTCTCCTTCCGTTCGCTCCGCCGGCCCGGGTCCGTTTGTCCGAGCAGTTCCAGCCGCCGAAGGCGGTCTTCGTGCGCCACGGCTGGTCGCGGGGAGACTATCCCGGGGCCTCCGGGTTGACCGGCCGGATGCTCGACCTGCGGGAGCGGATCTTCGGCGACCTCGAGTTCGGGCCTTGGATGGGGACCGACAGCAAGGGGCGCTGCCTGATGTCCCGGATCCTGTGGGGGGGGAGGGTCTCCCTGATGGTCGGCCTCGTAGCGACCCTGGTGTCGTTGATCGTCGGTGTCGTCTACGGAGCCTTGTCCGGTTTCCTCGGAGGGTTCTGGGACGACCTGATGATGCGCATCGTCGACGTCCTCTATGCCGTTCCGTTCATCTTCGTCGTCATCTTCCTGATCACCGTCATCCGCGAGAACCAGGAGGTCCTCGAGGCGACCTTTGGTCTGACGAGGATGGGGGTCTTCTTCCTCGTCATCGGCCTCGTCTACTGGTTGACGATGGCGCGGGTCGTCAGGGGGCAGGTCCTCTCCCTGAAGAATCGCGAGTTCATCGAGGCCGCGAGGGTCCTTGGAGCCTCGACGCCCAGGATCCTCTTCCGGCATCTCGTGCCGAACGTCGTATCGGTCGTTTTGGTCTACCTGACCTTGACGATCCCCAGGGTCATGCTGTTCGAGGCCTTCCTCTCCTTCCTGGGACTCGGCGTGGAGGCGCCGGACGTCTCCTGGGGCATGCTGGCGGCCGACGGCCTCGGCGCGGTGAATCCGGTCCGGGTCTACTGGTGGTTCGTGCTCTTCCCCTCCCTGGCCCTGGGGGCCACCCTGCTCGCCTTGAACTTCGTGGGCGACGGCCTCCGGGACGCTCTCGATCCGAGGTTGAGGGAACGATGAAGAAGGCTCCCCTCTCCCCCGAACGGAGCCCGGTCCTCGAGGTGGACGGCCTGGAGGTCGATTTCGAGACGGGGGACGGCCGGGTCCGGGCTGTGAGGGGGCTGTCCTACCGCCTGGGCCCCGGGGAGACCCTCGGGGTCGTCGGGGAATCGGGCTCCGGGAAGTCGGTCACGCACCTGGCGATGCTCGGGCTCCTTCCCGACACCGCCGAGGTGCGCGCGGAACGATTGAGATTCCAGGGGAACGACCTCCCCCCGGCCGGGAGCGAGGCCCTGCGGAGACTCCGGGGCCGGGGGATCGGGATGATCTTCCAGGATCCGATGACCTCGCTGAATCCCTTCCTGACCCTCGGAACGCAGATCGCCGAGATGGCGAGGATCCATCTCGGCCTCCGGGGAGCTGCCTTGAGGGAGACCGTGGTCGCAGCCCTCGCGGAAGTCGGGATCCCGAATCCGGAACTTCGGATCGAGCAGTATCCGCACGAGTTCTCCGGCGGCATGCGCCAGCGGGCGATGATCGCGATGATGCTCGTCGCCGAGCCCGCGCTCCTCTTCGCCGACGAACCGACGACCGCCCTCGATGTCACGGTCCAGGCCCAGATCCTCGGCCTTCTCGCCTCCCTCCAGGAGCGGAGGGGGATGAGCATCGTGCTCATCACCCACGACCTCGGAGTCGTCGCCGGCTTCGCGCATCGGATCCTCGTGATGTACGCGGGGAGGGTCGTCGAGGAGGCTCCGACCCCCGCCCTCTTCGCGAACCCTTCCCATCCCTATACGAGGGGACTCCTGCGGTCGATCCCGCGGCTCGACGAAGAGAGGGAGGAACTCGAACCGATCCCCGGCCAACCTCCCGATCTCCTCGCGCTCCCCGAGGGCTGTCCTTTCGCCCCGCGATGTCCCTCGGTCCGCGAACTCTGCCTGCGCGAGGAACCCGGACTGCGGTCCCTCGAGGATGGACATGCGCTCGCCTGCCACGTGGATCTCGAGCCCTTTGACCATGAGGAGAGGTCATGACCAGGGGAGTCCTTCTCGAGGTCGCGGGATTGAAGGTCCACTTTCCGGGCGGGAGGGGTCCGATCCGCGCGGTCGACGGAGTGGATTTCGTCGTTCGCGAGGGGGAGACGCTCGGCCTCGTCGGGGAGTCGGGCTGCGGGAAGAGCACGACCGCGCGGGCCCTCGTGGGCCTCGTCCCGGCCACCGCGGGGCGCGCCGAACTGGACGGCCGGTCCCTGCTGGGAAGGCAGCGGAAATCCCTCCGCCGGCGGATCCAGATGGTCTTCCAGGACCCCTACGCGAGTCTGGATCCGCGTCAAACCGTCGGCGACATCCTTCGGGAACCCTTGGAGATCCACGGTCTCGGGGATCGGAGGGAACGACGGCTCCGCACGATCGAACTCATGCTCCAGGTCGGTCTCGATCCACGGTTCCTGAACCGGTATCCGCACGAGTTCTCCGGAGGGCAGCGGCAACGCATCGGGATCGCTCGGGCTCTCGCCCTCCGTCCCGACCTGCTTCTCCTGGACGAACCGGTCTCGGCGCTGGATGTCTCGATCCAGGCCCAGATCCTGAATCTCCTCTCCGGATTGAGGAGGGAACTCGGTCTTTCCTATCTGTTCATCGCGCACGATCTCTCGGTCGTGCGGCATCTCGCCGACCGTGTCGCGGTCATGTATCTCGGCAGGATCGTCGAGATCGGACCCAAGGCCGCGGTCTTCGATCGGCCGCGGCACCCCTATACGAAGGCCTTGCTGTCGGCGGTTCCGGTTCCGGATCCCGAGGTCGAGGCCCGAAGGGAGAGGGTCTTCTTGGAGGGGGACCCGCCCTCCCCCGATCGAGAGAAAAAAGGTTGCGCCTTCGCGAGCCGTTGCCCCCTTGCGACCGAACGTTGCCGGAGGGAAGAACCGATGCTCCTCCCGCGGACCGGACTCGGGCGGGAAAGCCGCCGAGTCGCCTGCTTCGAGGTCGTCGAGAGCGGGGGGGGCAGGGCCGGTTGACGGGGTCTTTGGACCGGCGGAGAATCCGAAAAACCTCTCCGGGTCGTCCGTTTCGATCCGATTTCTCCACGAATCCGGACCCTCCGCTCTCTCGCTCCTTCCCATGCGGGACCTGGGATCCGGAGGTTTCGGGCCGCCTCCTCGACTTCAGGTGTAACAAGATGATGGCCATCCGGAACTCTCGTCTTCCGTTTCTCGCGACCTTCACTCTCCTCGTCTCCGCGGTCGGCCTCCCCGCGCAGATCCTCCATCTCGAGAGGACCGGGGGAACCCTCGGGAAGCCCTTGAACATCACGGTCTCCGGCGACTCCGGCCAGATCTGGCTCCTCCTCCCTTCCTTCCACCGCGGACCGACCCCGCTCCGTCTCTTCGATCCGAGGGATCCGCGGAGCCTGTCGATCGGCATGGACATGTTCCTGTTCTTCGCCCTGGGCTCGACCTCGACCGGTGCGACCGTCGTGCCGGTGGCCCTTCCGAACCTGCCCTCGATGCATGGAGGGACGATCCATTTCCAGGCCTTCGCGGTTCCGGGGAAGAACTCGATCTTCGGCGCCCTGTCGAATCCGATCTCCTCGATCATGGGGACACAGTTCCATTGGGCTGGGAAGAAGGCCCTCCTGAAGACCGCGCGTGTCTATCCCTCGGTCTCCCCCCTGATCCCCGGCAAGCTGTTCCTCGTCGCCGGAGGGACCGGAGGAAAGGTCGCGATGCCGCCCTTCGGCCTCTCGAGCACCGAGATCTACCGGGGGGATCCCCAGGACTTCGTGAAAGGTCCCAAGATGGCCGTTGCCCGGGTCATGCATACCGCGAGCAGCTTGGGTTTCGGGAGGGTCCTGATGGCGGGCGGGGTCAATGCGAACGGACTCGTGACGAAGACCTGCGAGATCTTCGACCTCGGAAAGGGAGTCTTCCTCTCGACGGGGAGCCTGGCCGTCCCCCGGGCCGGTCATCGCGCAGTGACCCTGCCCGACGGACGCGTGATCGTCATCGGCGGGACCTCGGACGTCAGCACGACCCTGAAGGCGCTCGGGGCGATGTTGAAGACGACCGAGATCTACAACCCCTCGACCGGGACCTGGACCGCGGGGCCGAGCCTCCCGGCCCCGATCGCCGGGAATGGAGCCGTGCTCCTTCCGAACGGAAAGGTCCTGATCACCGGAGGAGTGGTTCTCGGCGCGACGAATCTGCCGGGGAATTCGACCGCCTGCTATCTCTTCGACCCGAAGACGAACACGATCTCGACCGCCGCGAGCCTCCCCTTCGCGACGGCGCTCCATTCGGCGACCGTTCTCAAGTCGGGCCGGGTCCTGGTCGCGGGCGGGGGCGCCCTCACCGCGCTCATCACGAACTCCGGCGCGCACGGGAAGGCCGCCCTCTACGATCCGACCTTGAACACCTGGACGACCTTGACCCCGATGACCCAGGTCCGGGCGGGTCATGAAGCCGTCCTCCTGAAGGACGGGAGAGTCCTGCTGGCCGGGGGCTACCAGGGAACCCTGTTCGCTCCGAAGGCGATTCCCGGAACGGTCTTCTTTGATCCGACGACGAAGAGCTTCGCAGCGGGGAATCCGATGCCGGAGGCCCGGGCGTTGAACGGAACTGCCGTTCTCGCGACGGGACAGGTCCTGATGTTCGGGGGAGTCGGCGGCACTCTGGGGACCCCGCTCGACAGCGGCGTCTTCCTCTTCTTCTGATCCTTCCGATTCCTCCTTCCCGGGACGGGGAATCTTTTCGGCCTCCGGATGATTCTCTCCGCGCTCACGCGCGCACAGCTCCCCCTCCGTGATGCCTCCCTTCTTTCGATGGGATCGAGGATTCGGGAAACGGCCGAGAAGAATTTCACGTGATTTCCCGGGCGGGTCCCCCGCCGGGGTGGACCTGAGGCCGGGTTTCGCGGGGGTTGACCCGATGCCATCGGCTCTGAGAATGCGGACCCCTGTCCACCGGTGCGCCGGCGCGGCCTCTTTCCGGGGAACCGGTTCTCTCTACCCAAGACTGGAGCACGGAAATGTCCCCCCCGAACGGCCCTTTCCGCCCTCGTTCTCGCCTCGATCCCGCTTTCCCCCTTGGCCCGCGCGCAGACCCTCCACCTCGAACGCAAGGGAGGGACGCTCGGGGGGGCGATCACGATCAGCGTGACCGGGGATCCGAACCTCGTGTGGTTCCTCCTTCCGTCCTTCCGTCCCGGGCCGACCCCTCTCCGCTTCTTCGACTCGAGAGAGACCCGGAGTCTGCTGATTGGCATGGACCTGTTCTCGTTCTTCGCGATCGGAGTCAGCTCGACGAAACCGGTCACGATTCCGGTCGCCCTTCCGAACCTTCCGGTCCTGCATGAAGTTCGGATCCGCTTCCAGGCCTTCTCGGTGCCCGGCAGGAACAGTCTCTTCGGGGCGATCTCGAATCCGATCTCGACGATGATGGGGAACCCCGACAAGTGGGCCCTCTCACGCCGGGCCTTGCCGGCCGGGATCTGGGCGGCCCGGGTCGAGACCCTGGTTCCGGGTTCCTATTTCATGACGACCGGCGGCACGACCGGAAAGGCCACCCTTCCGTTGAAGGGTTCGAGCCAGAGCTGGATCTATCGATCCGACTTCCAGGACTTCGTTCCGGGACCCTCGATGCTGACTCCCCGGGTCCTGCACGCGACCGCCCCGTTCGGGAACGGCAGGTTCCTCGTCTCCGGGGGACTGAACGGGCTCGGTGCAGCGACCGGGAACGTCGAGTACTTTGACATCAAGAAAGGCGTGTTCACTGCGGCGACGGGGATGGCGAGCCCCAGGGCGGGGCATACTGCCACGACCCTTTTCAAGACGGGAGGATCCTGATCGTCGGCGGGGCGGCGGATTTCAGTTCGGTGAGCAAGGTCTTCTCCTCGATGCTCAAGACGACGGCCCTGTATTCCCCCTCGACCGGGAAGTGGACCGCCGGTCCGACCCTCGCGGCTCCTCTGATCGGGCATGCGGCCGTCCTCTTGAAGTCGGGAAAGGTCCTGATCCTCGGGGGCTTTTCCCTGGACGCGACCTCGACTCCGGTGACCTCGAGGGCCTGCCTCCTGTTCGATCCGAAGACGAACTCTCTCGGGGCGGCCCCGTCCCTCCCCTATCCCTCGGCCCTGCACAGTGCCGTCCCGCTTCCCGACGGGACGATCCTGGTCGCGGGGGCGGGACCCTCGGCTTGACGATCGGCCTCTCCGCTCCGCACGCGAAGGCGGCGCTCTTCGATCCCACGAAGGGGACCTGGATGACCCTGCCCGCGATGAAGTCGGCCCGGGCCGCGGCTTCCGTCGCCCGGCTCCCGGACGAACGGGTCCTTCTGATGGGAGGGTTTAAGGGGTCCCTCCTCGCGCCGAAGGCGACCTCCGCAGTCGAGTCCTATGTCCCCGCGACCAAGAGCTTCCGGCTCGAGGTTCCTCTTCCGACTCCGATCGGCGGCGCGAGCCCGATGGAACTGGCAACGGGACAGGCCCTCTTCCTGGGGGGATTGGGGGGCGTCCTTCCGGCGCCTCTCGACTCGGCCCTCCTATTCTTCCCGCGCTGAGGAGAAGAGTACGTCCTCAGGCAAAGGGCGCGAGGACCGAGCCCGCGGGATCCTCGGGCCAACCCTCGAAGCGGAGTCTCGCGAGTTCCTGACCGGTCCAACGGATCAGGAGGAGGCCCTCCGGAGAATCCGGTTCCGGCAACTCGATCGACGGGCTCTCTCCGTGGGCGAGGACCGCCTGGAGAAGGTGGATTCCGCGGAGTTCGAGTTCTTCCGGAGCCGTCTCGATCGAATGGAGGCGAGGGGTCTCGGAGAGGGGCGGCGGGGTCCTGAGGGGATCGAGGAAGAGTGAGGCGGAGAACGCGAAGAACTCCCGTTCGAGTTCGACCCGGAATCTCCCTCGGAGCCCTTTCGGCTTGAAGGGATGCGGATCCGTCACCGCGTGGTACCACCTGCCTGCGGCCTCGGCCATCGCGTGGACCCAGGGCCGGTGGAGCACGAGGGGCCCCTCCTTCGAAAGGAGCGCGGAACCATGGACCTCGAGCCTGTCGAGAAGGCGTTCCGCCTCGAACGGATCAGGAACGAGGATCCGCAGGGTCTCCCGCTGTTCCGGGTCGAAGCTGCTCAGGATGACCGGCAGCGGAACGGGCGGGAGCCCGAGCCTTCGGGTGAAGACCTCCAGGATGTGGGCGAAATCCTCCTCGATCGAGTAGATGTCGCAGAGGCGGTCCCCCGAGAGGCAGGCGAGGGTGCTTTCCTCGATCAGGAGGGGATGGGTGTGGAGGTGCACGAATCGGTCCGGGCCGGCCGCGCACCAGGCCGGAAGGGGTTCTCCGCGGTCCTGGAGCCGGAACCAGTATTCGGGGTGATCCTGGAGGAGCACGAGGGGCCGCCGGTCGGCCAGCAAGTTGGGAAGCCTGCGCCGGGAGAGATGGAGGGACCCTACGAGGACCAGGCCCCGTCCCTTCCGAAGACACCGGGAGGCCATGAAGCGTTCGCGCGCGTCCATGTCCAGGCGATCGCGCTCTGGATGGTCGAGGGCGAGGATCGCGGTGCATTGAGCCCTCGCCCTCTCGCAGAGTTCGACCATCGGGCGGCGGGGGAACCTCCCCCAGGTCTTCTCCCACTTGCAGGCATCGAGCAGGGCCTCCCCGGATCGGTCTCCGAGCATCCAACGGTCGCAGGTTTCCTGCGCGTTGGCCGTCAACCATTCCAGCGCGATCCAATCGGGCTGCAGCCGCTCCAGCCAGAAGAGGGCCTCCTCCTGGGATCTGGGGAGGGCATGGTGGTCGCCGAGGAGGATGCAGTTCCTGGACTCCGCCTCGCGGACCACGACCTCGGAGGGAAGTGATTCGACCTCCTCGGGGAAGTCTTGGAGGAAGGCATACCGCGCCTCCTCGAGGTCCGAGCGGCAGAAGGCGTCCTGGAGTTCGACCCGGACCGCCGTCCGGATCCAGAGTTCCCGCTGCAGGTCCAAGACCGTGCTCATCCCGAAACCTATCGACAGCTCATCGCCGCGGAATCAAGCGGGGGGCGGGACAGCTCCGTCAGGTTCCTCCTCCTCCGAGAGGTCTTCGATCCGGCCCGTCCTTCCGAGCGAGATCGAGTCCTCGCCGAAACGATCCCGAATCCTGTCGAGGGCCTCGGAGAGGCGGTTCCCGGCCTCGTCCCTCCTTCTCGTGAAGAGGGAGGCCTGCCGGCCCGTTTCCTTGCTGCGGAGGTCGGCAGCCGTCACCCCCAGAAGGCGGAGGGGCCGGGGCTCGGGACAGGCCTCGAGGAAGAGGCGCTTGGCGGCATCGAAGAGTCTCCGGTCCTCGTCCAGAGGCTCGGGAAGTCGGATCTGCCGAGAACGGGTCACGAAGGGCGGGAAGCGGAGCTTCAGGCGGAGCAGGCCGCAGGTGAATCCCTGTTTGCGCAGTCTGCGTCCGACTCTTTCGCAGAGCCGGCAGAGGACCGCGAGTTGGGCCTCACGGCCGGCAAGGTTTTCGGGGAAGGTCGTTTCATGGCCGATGGACTTGGCCTTCCGTCCCGGGGAGACCTTCCTGGGATCCCGTCCCAGCGAGAGTTCGTGGAAGCGCCTTCCCCAGACCTCTCCGAGATGCCGGACGCAGGCTTCGAGTCCGAGGTCCTGGAGGTCTCCGATCCTCCGGAGTCCGAGTTCCTCCATCCGGGTCCGGGTCGCCTCCCCCGCGCCCCAGAGCCTCGAGAGGGGAAGGGGGGCGAGGAAGCTCCGCTCGGACCCCGGTGGGACGAGGACGAGCCCCCTGGGTTTCCTGAGATCGGAGGCGACCTTCGCGACGAACTTGCTCGTCGCCGCTCCGATCGAGAGGGGGAGGCCCACGGCCTCCTCGACGGCCTCCTGCAGCGCGAGGGCCGCGCGCTGGGGGGGGCCGAAAAGCCTTTCCGTTCCGCTCAGATCGAGGAAGGCTTCGTCGAGGGAGAGGGGCTCGACGAGGGGGGAGAAGTCCTCGAAGACCCGGCGGATCCTCGCCGAGATCTCCGCGTACCGGCGCATGCGGGGGGGAAGGAAGACGCCCCGGGGGCAGAGGCGCCGGGCCACCGCGGTCGGCTGGGCCGAATGCACTCCGAAGACGCGGGCCTCGTAGCTGCAGGTCGCGACGACTCCGCGCTTCCCGAGCCCCCCGACGATGACCGGCCGGCCGCGCAGGGAAGGATCGTCCTTCTGTTCGACGGCCGCGAAGAAGGCGTCCATGTCCGCGTGGAGGATGCAACGGGGCCAGGCGCCGGGCGGCGGCGCGGCTGGTCCTCCCCGGGGGATCGTTCCTTCCGGGGTCGGATCAGATCGAGATCTTCCGGCCGAGCTTCTCCCCGACGACCTCGGAGAGTCGGGTCCGGAGTTCATGTCCATCCCGGTCATCCTTCCAGCAACGGCTCTCAGGATCCCAGTCGTAGTGCCAGGCCCGGGCCCCGGCCGCCAGCCACATCTGGTGGTTGCCCCGCTGGCGGTTCAGCACGAACTTCGAACCGTCGGCGAACTCCAGGGTCAGCATGCCGTCCCCGCATTCGAAATCGCATTCGTCGGGGTCGAATTCCTCGAGGCGCCCGGCGATCTCTTCCAGGGTCTCGTCCGCGAGTCTGAGAAAATCCTGCAGTTCCATGTGCGTGCCCGTGCCTGCGAAGCCCGGAGGGGAGGGAGGGAGACCCCGGCGGGTCCCCGATTCGGCTCCGGGCCGGAGAGGCCCTTCCGGGAGGGCGGAGACCCGCTTTCCCGGGACCCTTCCTAGGCTCCGCCCGCCCGGGAATCCAGGGGGGCGCGCCGTCGCTTTCCACCGAGGCCGGGGCTATCGTCACCGCCCGTTTTTCCTCCCGAGGAACGCGCGATGGCACAGCAACCCTCCCTGGGCCCGGATCGCCGGGAATCCTTCGTCGAACGCCACCTCGGCCCCCGCCCCGGGGACCGGGAGGCCATGCTGGCCGCCCTCGGCCTCGAGTCCCTCGAGGAACTGGTCGAGCGCTGCGTCCCGGACTCGATCCGGCTCTCGGGGCCCCTCGGGATCGGGCCGGGAGCGACGGAGACCGAGGCCCTGACCGAACTCCGGGCCATGGCGGCGAAGAACCGGATCCTGCGTTCCTACATCGGACTCGGCTACCACGGGACGGTCGTTCCGGGCGTCATCCTCAGGAACGTGCTCGAGAATCCCGGCTGGTACACGCAGTACACCCCGTACCAGGCCGAGATCTCCCAGGGGCGGCTCGAGGCCCTCCTCGTCTTCCAGACGATGATCGCGGACCTGACCGGGATGGAGATCGCGAACGCCTCGATGCTCGACGAGGCGACCTCCGCCGCCGAGGCGATGACCCTCTGCCACAGGGTCCTCGCCCGCGGGAAGACGCGGAGGAACCGGTTCTTCGCGGACGCGAACTGCCATCCGCAGACTCTCGCGGTCGTGAACACGAGGGCGGAGGCGCTCGGACTCGAGGTCGTTGTAGGCGACTGGCGCGAGCACGAGGTCGGCGAGGGGGATTTCGGAGTCCTGGTCCAGTATCCGGACACGACGGGGGAAGTGCACGACTACCGGGCCTTCGCCGCGCGGGCCAGGGAAAAGGGCGCCCTCGTCGTCGCGGCGGCCGACCTCCTCGGGCTCTGTCTCCTGACCCCTCCCGGAGAATGGGGAGCCGACGTCGTCGTCGGCAGCAGCCAGCGTTTCGGGGTCCCGATGGGTTTCGGCGGGCCTCATGCCGCCTTCCTGGCGACCCGGGAGGCCTTCAAGCGCCAGATGCCGGGGCGGGTGATCGGGGTCACGAGGGACGCCTCCGGAGGGACCGCCCTGCGCATGGCCCTGCAGACCCGCGAACAGCACATCCGCCGGGAGAGGGCGACGAGCAACATCTGCACCGCGCAGGTCCTGTTGGCGATCATGGCCGGGATGTACGCGGTCTATCACGGTCCCGAGGGGCTTCGCGCGATCGCCGAACGCCTTCGCGCGCAGTGCGGCCTGCTCGCCGAGGGCCTCCGCGGACTCGGGGTCCTCCTCGAGACCGAGGTCCACTTCGACACCCTGACCGTCCGCCCGAACGGGGTCTCGGGCTCGGATCTCTGCGCCGCGGCGCGGAAGAAGGGGATCAACCTCCGCGATTTCGGGGACGGCCGGGTCGGGATCTCCCTCGACGAGACCGTCGAGGATCGGGATCTCCTGGACCTCTTCGCGGTCTTCGGGGGCGAGGAGGCGGCGCTTCGGGATCTCGCCGATCGGGTCCCGGCCCCCCTTCCCGAAGGCCTCGAGAGGACGAGTTCCTACCTCGAGCATCCGGTCTTCCACCGCTACCGCTCCGAGACCGAGATGCTCCGCTATCTCCATCGCCTCCAGGCGAAGGACCTGTCGCTGACCGGGTCGATGATCCCCCTCGGCTCGTGCACGATGAAGCTCAACGCGACCGTGGAGATGGCTCCGGTCTCCTGGCCCGAGTTCGCCGAACTCCATCCCTTCGCCCCGCCGGACCAGACGGAGGGATATCGGGAACTGCTCGATTCCCTCGAGGCCATGCTCTGCAGGATCACCGGCTTTTCGGCCTGCTCGATGCAGCCGAACGCCGGTTCCCAGGGCGAGTACACGGGTCTCCAGGTCATCCGCGCCTGGCACGAATCCCGCGGGGAGGGGGAGCGCAGGGTCTGCCTGATCCCCTCCTCCGCGCACGGGACGAATCCGGCGAGCGCCGTCCTCGCCGGGATGGAGGTCGTTGTCGTCGACTGCGACGAGGCGGGCAACATCGATCTTTCGGACCTCGAGAAGAAGGCCGAGGCCCATGCCGGTCGTCTCGCGGCCTTGATGGTGACCTATCCCTCGACCCATGGCGTGTTCGAGGAGGGGATCCGCGACCTCTGCGGGATCGTGCACCGTCACGGGGGGCAGGTCTACCTCGACGGGGCGAACCTCAACGCCCTCGTCGGGCTCGCCCGGCCTGGAGATTTCGGGGCGGACGTCTGCCACCTGAACCTGCACAAGACCTTCTGCATCCCGCACGGGGGCGGGGGGCCGGGGATGGGGCCGATCTGCTGCGCGGCCCATCTCGCCCCGTTCCTTCCGGGCCATCCGCTCGTCGCCTGCGGGGGCGAGCGGGCGATCGGGCCGGTCGCCGCCGCCCCCTTCGGCAGCCCCTCGATCCTTCCGATCTCCTGGGTCTACATCCGGATGATGGGGGACGAGGGACTGCGCCTCGCGACCGAGGTCGCGATCCTGAACGCGAACTACGTCGCCTGCAGGCTCGAAGAGGCCTATCCCGTGCTCTACAAGGGCGCCGGAGGCTTCGTCGCGCACGAGTGCATCCTGGATCCCCGCGTATACGAGGAGAGCGCCGGGGTCACGGTCGGAGACTTCGCGAAGCGTCTGATGGATTACGGCTTCCACGCCCCGACGATGTCCTGGCCGGTTCCCGGAACCTTGATGGTCGAGCCGACCGAGAGCGAGTCGAAGGAGGAACTCGACCGTTTCTGCGAGGCGATGCTGTCGATCCGGGAGGAGATCCGGGAGATCGAGGAGGGGGCGGCGGACCGGGAACGCAACCTGTTGAAGGGGGCGCCCCATTCCTCGCGTCTCCTGGCGAGGGGCGGGTGGGACCGTCCCTATCCCCTCGAGCGCGCCTACTTCCCGTCCAGGGCGATGCGAGAGGCGAAGTACTGGCCGCCGGTCGGCCGGGTGGATGAAGTCTTCGGGGACCGGAACCTCCGGGCCCGCCTTCCCGAGGAGGAGACGAGGGAGAGCTCTCCCCGGTGACGGAGGCCGCCCTCCCGGGCGCGGGTCCCCGGGAGCGCGGGGAACGGGGACCTAGCGGCCGATGACGAGGCTGCGCCGGATCTCGTAGGGCTGCGCTCCCTCGAAGGGGACGAAACTCCAGACGAGTTCCACCCGGTCCCCGGCCTTCAGGGGGAGGAAGGGGACGAAGCTCACGCATCCCGGCGGGCAGATCCTCGAGTCCCGCGAGTCGCCCGGACGCAGGAGAAGACCGGCGAGCCGCCGGCCCTCGACCCGGGCCTCGCAGGCGAGGCTTCCGGGCAGCTTCGGGGGGCGGTCGAAGAAATGGAGGCTGAAGACCGGGCCCAGGCGTTTGACTCCGGCCGGCTCCTTCGGTCGATCGAGGCCTGCTTCCTTCATGGCCTTCCAGACGCGCTCCCTGAGCGGGCGGACGAGCACGGGCGCCCCCGTCCGCGAGCGGACGGGGGTGACCGCGGGGTCCGGGAAGACCCGCATCGAGGACGGGCCGAAACTCCGTTCCCCCAGGTGGAAGAGACCGATCTTCCCCTTTTGGTGGAGGCCGACCATCCGCGTCCGGGAGTCGAGGACGAGGTCCCGGAAACCTGGGAGTTCGAGGAGTTCCCGGACCTGGGCCTCCGCGGAGGAGCGGAGCTCGAACGGAAGGCCCTTCGACCAGAATTCCTCGCCCATCCCGAGGTAGCGCCGGAGCGCCTTCCCGACCGTCTCGGGGAGGCGGCCTTCCCGGATCCAGGGCCCGGCCTGGTTGAGGTCGCAGAAGTCCTTCCAGAGGGAGGGGACGGTGTCGGCGTAGGCGAGGGCCGGGAGATCGAGGCCCAGGCGGATCTCGTTGATCCTCCGCAGCCGTTCGACGAGGGCGCCCGGGACCGGGGTCGAGGGATTCCAGTCGGCCTCGATCCGGGACCTCAGCCTTCCCGTGTCCGTCGAGTAGGCGCGCCATTCGGATTCGCAGCGCCGCAGGGAGAGGCCCCGGGCGAGTTTCGCGAAGCGCTCCTCGACCTCCGTCGTCGTCTTCACCGCGGTTCTCGGCTTCCGGCGTCCGGCCCTCCCGTCGAGGGCGTGGAGAAGGGAGGGGTCGCGGCGCAGGAGGTACTCGACGAAGTACCAGGCCTTGATCCTCTCCTCGTCGCCGAGTTCGTCCCCCTTGAGGAGGGGCAGCTTCGCGGCCGGAACGTCCGTCTTATTCCAGGCCTGGTCGATCGCCCTCTCCTTCCAGGTCTCGATGTCCGGTTTCAGGGGTTCGTACTTCTTGCGTCCGGCCCTCGTCCCCTTCTCCCTGCGCGGGGCGATCAGGAACTCCAGGGTCTTCCCGAAGAAGAGCCCGACGATCGCGTGTCCCATCCCCTCGTCGAGGGCCAGGGAGCGCAGGTCGGCGATCTTGATCCCGACGTGGCGGACGACCGTGTCGTTCACGAGTTCTTCCTCGTCCCCGGGGGCGGAGGCCCAGAGCGCCCTTCCTCCCCGCGTGATCTCGACCAGGGAGAGGTGCTTGAGGGTGAAGGCCCGCTTGTTGGCGTTCCGGATGCACCGGTTCACGAGGGTCCGCCAGTCGGTGCGGTCCCGGAAGAAGACGAAGTCGAGGTCCTCGCCCTTCCGGATCTTGAAACCGCCCAGGCCTGCGAAGATCGTCCGGCAGAAGTGGAGGGCGCGTTCGGCGTTGCGCGCCCCCTCGCGGAGGATCTCGGGGTCGAGATCGCCGAAGACCCGGAAGTGCTTCGTGGCGAAGCCCCGGATCTCGGGGCCGCCGTTCCCGAAGGCGTGGGCCAGCGCGGGTTGGCGGACCGTGGGCTCGAGTTCCTCGACCGGGACCTCGAGTCGCTGGACCAGGTCCAGGCACTGCCGGATCCAACGGGAACGGCGGAGGATCCGGATTTCGAGAGGGGTCCCGTAGAAGGACTCGAAACGGTCGAGGGAACGGAGTTTCGCGAGATCCTCGTCGGTCGGGTCGAAGCGGAGGGCCTTCTCGAAATGCCAGCGCGCCCGATCCTCGCGACCCTCCTTGCGCAGGCGGAGGCCCAGTTCTTTGTGGCTTCGATGCAGCTTCACGCAGATCCGGCTCCAATCCTTCGTCAAGCGCCGCCGGGCCGCGGAGTCGACCGTGTTCTTCGGAAAGGAGACGCCGTCGAGAACCCAGCCGCTCGGGACCTTCCGGAAACCGAGCGCGCGCCGCGCGGCCTGGTGGTCGGGATCGTAGTCCCGGAGGATCTCCCTCCAGAGGATCTTGGCCCGGGAGTACCAGCCGGCGCGAGCGCAGGCCCCCGCATGCTTGGCGAGCAGCGCGGCTCCCTTCTTCAGGAGTTTCTCCTCCCGGATCGAGCTGTCCTGGAGAGGGGGGGCGGACGGAGCGGCGTCGGGGCGGGCGGTACGTCCCGCGGGGATTCCATTGGAGACCTCAAGCCGGATCCCCGGGAGCAATAGGAGGGGGAGCGACAGGAGGACGGAGAACCCCGAGCTTCGTTCAACCATGGGCTGCCTCGACCAGGGAGCGGAAGAAGGCCCTCCCCGCGGGCTCTCCGGGAGCCTCCCCGCGCGGGGCCCGCGGGTGATGGTGGGGGAGGTAGGCCCTGTCCGGATGCGGCATCAGGCCTAGGACCCTCCCGCTCAGGTCCGTCAGCCCCGCGATCGCCGCGGTCGATCCGTTCGGGTTCGCCGGGTGGGACGAGGCCGGTCTCCCGTCCTCGTCGAGGTAGCGAAGGGCCCGGAAGGGGCCCCCGTCCGCGGGGAGGGTCGGGCCGAGAAGGACCCGGCCCTCCCCGTGCCCGACCGGCATGTCCCATTCCGCCCCCTCCGGCAGGAAGGCGCAGTTCGAGCCTTCGACCCGAAGCCGGGTCCAGCGGCATTCGTAACGCCCCGAGAGGTTGTAGGTGACGGTCGCCTCCTGGCGCAGCTCCCCCCCGCTCCTCGGGAGGAGCCCCATCTTGACGAGGGCCTGGAACCCGTTGCAGATCCCGACGACGAATCCTCCCTCCTCATCGACGAAGCGGAGCAGCTTCGGGCCGAGGCGGAGCCTGCATTGGTTCGCGAGGATCCGGGCCGAGGCGATGTCGTCGCCGTGGGCGAAGCCTCCCGGGAAGAGGAGGATACGCGCCTCGAAAAGGGTCTCGGGGCGATCGAAGAGGCGGGCCAGGGGAAGGGGTTCGGCGGCCGCCCCGGCGCGTTCGAGCGCGTCGAGACTCTCGATGTCGCAGTTGGTGCCGGGCGCCTGGAGGACGAAGGCCTTCGGTGCGTTCATGCGGCGCCTCCTTCCGCCTCGCGGCTGCAGGCGAGGGGTCCGTCCCGGAGGGGGCGGCTCCAGGCCTCGTGGAGGTCTTCGAGCGGAACCTCCATCAGGCGGTCGCCCGCGACCCCGTCGACGACGAGGAGAGCTTCGTTGAGCGTCCGTCCGATGCAGGAGGCCGGCAGATCGAGGGCGGCGAAGTGACGGACGAAGTCCGCCTCATATTCGGGGCAGACCTCGACGAGGATCCGCCCGAGGCTCTCCGAGAAGAGGCGCTCCTCGTCCCCGAGGCTTTCCGCCTCGTCGGTGAGGACGGCCCCGAGGTCTAGGAAGAGGCCCCGCTCCCCTCCGAAGGCCATCTCCGCGGCGGCGATTCCGAGGCCCCCCTCGGATAGGTCGTGGGCCGCGGAGATCCATCCCTCGGTGATCGCCTCGTGGAGCGCGCGGTAGAGGCCGGCCTGCAGGGCCGCGTCGCGGATCCGGGGGGGCGAGGCGCCGAGGAGCCCGTTCACGGCGAGGTAGGCCGATCCTCCGAGTTCCCGGCGGGTGAAGCCCAGACAGAAGACCGGCCGGCCGGCGGGGCCCAGGCAGGAGTCGGGGATCTTCCCGAGATCGGGGACCGGAGCCATCGCGGTGATCAGGAGGGAGGGGGGGATCGAGATCGTCCGCTCCCCGACGCGGAACTCGTTGTTCAGCGAATCCTTTCCGCTGACGAAGGGGGTTCGATAGGCGAGGGCCAGTTCGCAGACCGCCTCGGTCGCCCGCACGAGGGAGCCGAGCTGCTCCTCCCTGTCCGTGTTGCCCCAGCAGTAGTTGTCGAGGACGACGATCCGTCCGGGGTCTCCGCCACGGACGACGACGTTGCGGACGGCCTCGTCGAGGGCGGCCTCGGCCATCGAGGCCGGGTCGATCCTCCCGTAGCGGGGGTTGAAACCCGTCGCGACCGCGAAGCCCGCCTTCGATCCGGGTTTCGGCGCCAGGACCGCGCCGTCCCCGGGGCCCCGCTGCCGCGGTCCCCCGAAGGGCTTTGCCGCGGACATCCCCTGCACCTCGTGGTCGTACTGCCGGACGAGCCATTCCCGGCTGCAGACGTTCCAATCCCCGAGGACCTCGAGCAGCGCGGTCCCGGGGGCGTCGAGAGGCGGGATCTCCGCCTCCTCCCGTCTTCCGGGGACCCAGCGGGCCTTGCGCCGTACGGGGGGAAGGCCCCTGTGGAGGAAGTCCATGTCGAGGTCGGCGAGGATCTCGCCCTCGAAGCGGATCCGGAGGCGTCCCGAATCGGTGAAGCGGCCGATCTCCGCGATCTCGACCCCGTGCGCGTCGAAGACCTCCCGGAACTCGGGAAGCCTGTCCTCGGGCACGGCGAAGACCATCCGCTCCTGGGCCTCGCTGATCCAGATCTCGGTCGCGCTCAAGCCCTCGTATTTCAGGGGGACCCCGGAGAGTTCGACCTCGGCTCCGCATGCCTCTCCCATCTCCCCGACGGCGGAGGAGAGGCCGCCGGCACCGCAGTCGGTGATCGCGTCGTAGAGCCCGCGGTCCCGGGCCTCGAGAAGGGCGTCGAGAAGGATCTTCTCGGTGATCGGGTCCCCGATCTGGACGGCGCCGGAGGAGACCGTCTCGCTCTCTTCGTGGAGTTCGATCGAGGAGAAGGTCGCCCCGTGGATTCCGTCCCTGCCGGTCCGCCCGCCCGCGACGACGATGACGTCCCCCGGACGCGTCTCCTTGCGGACCGCCTTCCTCGGAAGGATGCCGACCGTCCCGCAGTAGACGAGAGGGTTGCCGACGTAGTCGGGGTCGAAGTGGACGGCTCCGGTCACGGTTGGGATCCCGATCGGGTTGCCGTAGTCCCGGACGCCGGCCGTGACCCGGTCGAGGATGCGCGCGGGGTGGAGCGTTCCGGGCGGAAGCTCCTCGGCGGGGAGGTCGGGCGGGGCCGTGCAGAAGACGTCGAGATTGCAGAGAGGCCTGGCGCCGAGGCCGGTCCCCAGGATGTCGCGGATCACGCCCCCGACCCCGGTGCCCGCCCCGCCGAAGGGTTCGATGGCCGAGGGGTGGTTGTGCGTCTCGACCTTGATGCAGAGACAGTCCTCGTCGTCGAAGTCGACGACGCCGGCGTTGTCGACGAAGACGCTGCGGCACCAGGGGGCCGCGATCCGCTCAGTGACGGCCTTGATCGTCTCCTTGAGGAAGTTCTCGTAGGTCCTTCCCCCCTCGACTTCGATCGCTCCGGTCAGGGTCTTGTGCTTGCAGTGCTCGGACCAGGTCTGGGCGAGGGTCTCGAGTTCGGTCAGGGTCGGTTCCCGGCCCTGACCGGCGAACCAGTCCCGGATCGTCCTCATCTCCTCGAGGGAGAGGGAGAGGCAGCCTTCCCTGCTGAGTTCGAGGAGCCCCTCGTCGTCGAGATCCAGGAGAGGGATCTCGACGCGGGCCTTCGGGGGCGGACCGCCCGGTTCGGGCAGGCCTTCCGGGAGGCGGTCGAAGAGGATCTCCTCGATGACCTCGTTCGCGAGGAGGGCCCCCGCGCGGCGGAGTCCGGCGGCGGCCCCCTCCTCGGCGAAGGGGAGGAGCCAGGCGCGGTAGGTCCCGACCCGGGGGACGAGGATGCCGAGATCCGCGAGGGCCTCCCGGGCGCTCTTCGCGACCGGGTCCATGACTCCGGGCTTGCGCCGGACGACGAGGCGGGATGCCTCCTCGTAGCCGGGCCAGAGTCCGCAGCTCCCTCCCCGCGGACCGCCCGGAGGGGCCTTGACGAAGTCCTCCGAGATCGGGTCCGCGAAGAGTTCGCGGGCGGCCCGGTCGACCTCCGCCGCGTCCAGGTCCGCGGGCAGGAGAAAGCCCTTGAGGATCCTGGGGGTTCCGCGGAGGGGAAGCCCTGCCCCTTCGAGGAAAGCTGCGAGCGGCCCCGCTTGAGGGTCCTCGAGGCCCTCCCGGGCGGCGATCTCGATACACCAGGCGTCCATTCCCTGATGTTGCCTCCTTCGACCCCCGAAGCAAGGGGAAGGGGCTGGCGGGAACGCGCGTCTTGCCGGAGGATGTCGGGCAGGCCCTCCTCTTTTGGGAGTCGTCATGCACCGGTCGCGCCTCGCCTTTCACGGCCTCCTCCTCCTGGCGGTCTCCTGTTCCCGGGGACATGGGTTCTGGTCGATGGGTTCGGGGCATTGCGGGGACCCGGTCCATTCCTCCCGGACCGAGGGGACCCGTCCTCCCCTGCTCCTCCTGCCGCCTTCCGCCGCCGATCTCGCCGCGAGGGAGGTTCCGCTCCTCCGCGGCTTCGGGCCACCCGGAGAGGCGGTCCGGCTTCCCCTTCCGTCCTTCGATCCCTGCGTCCTCCGGATCGGGGGGCGGCAATGGAGTCTGGAGCCCGTCTTCGAAGGAGGGCGGGCGCGCCTTCCGCTGGGACCGGCCGGCGAGGCATTCGGCGATGCGGTCCTCGCCTTCGATGAAGGGGAGATTCCCGGCCTGCGGGAGTCGGGGAAGCTGATCTTCCACCTGCCTCCGGCCGGAAAGAACGGAAAGGCGGAAGCCTCTCCCGCCGTCACGGCCCGATTCGGTCTCGAGTTCGAACTCGTCCCCTTGCTCGATCCGCTTCCCCTCGGGGCGGGGGCCGAACTGCCGTTGAGCCTTCGATTCCGCGGGCCGGGCCTGCCCGGAGCGCGGGTCCGGGCCTCCGTCCTCCTCCCGGGTTCGCGAAAGGGTTTCGGGGTCGTCTTCGAAGGGTGGACCGACGCCTCCGGGATGATCCTGCTGCCGCTCGCGAGCGACGGGGTCTGGATCCTCCGCGCGGAGCACCGGGTTCTCGAGGAGGGGCGCCCGCTTCGCTTCCGCACCTTCCTCGTCTTCCGCACCGGCATGCCAGCGGTACGGTCGCGGGGCGGGGGCGGCGCCTTTTCGGGGAGGCGGGGATGAAACCGTCGTTCGTTCTCGCAGCCTGGTTGATTCCTCTGGGCTTCCTCGCCCGGACAGGACCCGCCCAGCTCCGGTGGACCGAACTCGGACCCGCGCCGATCTCGAACGGGGTCTACACGGGGAGGGTCTCGGCGATCGCGACGAGCCTAAAGAACCCCCGTCTCTACTATGTCGGCGGGGCCGACGGAGGGGTCTGGAAGAGCCTCGACGCGGGGGCGACCTGGACCCCGATCGGGGACGATCTTCCGACGACGGCCGTCGGGGCCCTGGCTCTCGACCCGACGAACGACGCCGTGCTCTATGTCGGGATGGGGGAGGCGAACTTCGCGAACCACAGCCGCTACGGACTCGGAATCGCGAAGACCACCGACGGAGGCCGGAGCTGGACGGTCGCGGGAGAGAAGGTCTTCGGAGGCCGCTGCATCTCGCGGATCAAGATCGACCCGAAGAATCCGAAGATCCTCTACGCGACCGTGACGCACGCGGGAGGGTTCCCGCTCCGGGTCGCCGCCCGCGGACATCCCGGGGCGAAGGGGCCGCTCGGTCTCTTCCGTTCGGTCGACGCGGGACGGATCTGGTTCCGGGTCGGGAAGGGGCTCCCGGATCTTTCCGCGACCGATCTCGCCCTCGATCCGTCGAACCCGAAGGTCCTGTACGTCGCCGTCGGCCACATCACCGGGGATTCCCGGAACGGCGTCTACAAATCGACGGACGGGGGGCTCACCTTCACGAAGCTGACGGGCGGGCTCCCGCGGAGCGGGGCCGGTAGGATCTCCCTCGCCCTGGCGCCGTCGAACCCGAAGCGCCTCTACGCGGTCTTCGTTCGCGCGGCGACCTCGACCGGCGGCGGGGCCTGGACCCTGGGGGTCTACAGGAGCGACGACGGAGGCCTCAACTGGAGCTTGAAGAGCCGCCGCAACTTCCAGGCGAGCTACGGCTGGTACCTCTCCGTCGTCGAGGTCCATCCCTCGAATCCGGATCGGGTCTTCCTCGGGGGATTCACGATGCTCCGCTCCCTGGACGGGGGCTCGACCTGGAGGACGATCACTCCGCCCCATGTCGACCTCCACGCGATCGCCTTCGACGCCTCGGGCAACCTCCTCGCCGGGGACGACGGAGGGATCCATCGCTCCGCGAACCTCGGGCTCTCCTGGGTCTCTCTGAACCGTCTGGGCCTGATCCAGTTCTATGCCGGGCTCAGCCTGCATCCGAAGAATCCGAAGGTGCTGCTCGGGGGCACGCAGGACAACGGGACCGTGCAGCGCGGCACGGGGAAGTCCTGGACCCGGGTCTTCGGAGGGGACGGGGGCTGCACGGCGATCGATCCGGGAGGAACCCGGCGCTTCCTCGAATACCAGGGAACGGGCAATCTCTTCCGTTCGGTCAACGGGTCCTATTTCCGGAGGTCCTCGACCGGGATCTTCGGCCGGAACTGCTTCCTCCCGCCCTTCGCGATCGATCCGAGCAACGGTTCAAGGATGATCTACGGGACCGAGCGGGTCTTCCTCTCGACGAACGGCGGTTCGTCCTGGACCGCGATCTCCGGCGATTTGACCGGGGGAGGGAGCGCCGCGATCCACGGTCTCGCGATCGCCCCCTCCGACGGACGGTATCTCTATGTCAAGACGAACGACGGCAGGGTGCAGGTCAGCACCGACGGGGGCAGGACCTGGAGGCTCCGGCTTCGAGGAGTGCCCGGTTGGCCGCGGACGACCCGCCCCTTCGCGGTCGATCCGAGGGACCCGCGCAGGGTCTACCTCGCCGTCGGCTGGTTCGGCGTCGACCAGTGCCTCTTCTCCTCCGACGCCGGGGCGACCTGGACGGCCCTCGACGGCTCGCTTCCGGACCTGCCCACGCACTGCGTCGCCCTGGACGCCCGGGGGAGCGGTCCGCCGATCGTCTACCTGGGGACGGATCGCGGGGTCTTCCGCAGCCGGGATCACGGGCTTCTCTGGGAGACCTATGGGACCGGCCTGCCGAACGCCCCGGTCGTGGACCTCAGGGTCGACTTGAAGAACGGACGCCTGGTCGCCGCGACGCAGGGACGGGGATGCTTCGAGATCCCCCTTCTCCCGGGGGATCGGGAGCCTTCCCGTTCCCTGATGCCCGGAGGGCGATGACCGGGACTCAGGACGTGGGCGCCCGTTTCGTCCCGTTCTCCGCCGCGCAGTCGATGCAGTCCTCGAAGTCCGGAGGTTCGATCTGGATCGTCGTGTGGTCGATCCGGAAGCGGTCCTTCAGGTCCTTCCTGAGGCGTTCGAGGAGGTCGGAGGCCGGTGGGGTCTCGGAGGTCGCGACGTGGGCGGAGAGGGCGACCCTTCCGTTCGTGATCGTCCAGACGTGGAGATCGTGGACGGAACGAACGCCCTCGACCGCCTGGATCGCGCCGCCGATTTCCCCGGGATCGAGATGGGCCGGGGTGCCCTCCATCAGGATCCCGAGAGTCTCCTTGAGCAGCCCCCAGGTCGAGAAGATGAGCAGGAGGGAGATGGCGAGCGTCACGACCGCGTCCGCCCAGGTCCAGTCGAAGGCCCAGACGAGGGCCCCCGCAGCGATCGCCCCGACGCTGCCCAGGGTGTCCGCGAGGACGTGGAGGAAGGCTCCCTCGAGGTTGAGGCTGCCGCCTCTCCCCCCGTGGAGGACCTTCAGGCCCGCGAGGTTGACGAGAAGCCCCCCGATCGCGATGAGGGTCATCCCGGGGCCGAGCACTTCGGTGGGAGTCTCCAGGCGGTCGATCGCCTCCGCGATCAGGAAGCCGACGAGGATGAGGATCGTCATCCCGTTCGCGAGGGCCGCGAGGATCTCACTTCGATGGTAGCCGTAGGAGAATCTCGGGTTGGCCGGACGCTCGGAGAACCAGAGGGCGAGGAGGGCTAGACCCAGGGCGGCGGCATCGGAGAGCATGTGCCCTGCGTCGGCGAGGAGGGCCAGCGAACCGGTCCAGAGTCCTCCGACGAACTCCGCGATCATGTAGAAGAGGACGAGGGCGAGAACCCACTTGAGGCGCCTTCGGTCTCCGCCGCGGTCCGCGGAAGATTCCGCGCCGTGACCGTGGCCGTGATCATGTGCGTGTCCGTGAGGATGAGCGTGGAGTCCCATGGCGTCGCGTCCTCGAGAATGCCCGGGGAAATTGAATCAGGGAACGGAAGCTTCCTTGGAGTTCCGCTCCCCCTCGTCCTCCTCGAGCAGATGGTCGGGGATCGGGCGTCGGGCGGCGTAGCCGCCCTCGAGACTGTGATACCAACGGACCCGGGGCTCGTCCGAACGCCAGCAGAGGAGGACGAGACGGCCGTCGATGCGCGCCGGGAAATCGACGAGACCGGTTTCGAAGTTCCAGTCCTTGAAACTGCAGCCGATCTGTTCGAGTTCGCGGAAACAGGAGGTGAGCCGATCCTTGAGAATCCAACTCTCGTTCTCGGCCGTGGAGGAGATCTCGGGACGCATCGCCAGACTGCGGAGTTCTTGGCCGCAGCGGAGGATGTCCGCGACGATCTTCCGGACGAGCGGAAGGGTCCGATCGGCCTGTTCCGGGCTGAAGAGTCGCCTTGGCATGGACTGCATTGTGCAGTCTCGACCGGCCTCCCGCCAGAAGGAAGAAAGTTCTCGGAGGGCTCGGCTCAATTCCCCGGAATGCGCGCCGACCATTTGGGGGGGAGGCCCGGGGCGGGGATCGGGATTCGAGGTACGCGATGTCCATCGACGGGATCCGACAGGGACAACCGATCGGCGACGGCCTTCCGGGAAGACCCGCCTGGAGTCCCCCCGGCGCGGGACAGGAGGGCCGGGACGGGAGCACGCCTCTCCTCCCGGGGAAGGACCGGCTGGATCGTTCGGATCCGGTCGAGACCGCACTCGGGGTGCTGCGCGATTGCCTGCAACGCTCGATCGCGGGGGCCTTCGGAGTGGAGGAGTTCCCGGACCTTCGAGGCCCGCTCGAGGCGGTCTGGGCGGAGTCCGCCCAATGGGTGCAGGTCTGGACCCCGGAGAGTCTCGCCGCGGACCTGGCCTCGAAGGCCGGGCAGATGTGTCGGATCCTCGAGGGCCACGTTCCGGGAAACCCGCATGCAAGGATCGAACGCGCGTCCTCCGAGGGCGTGGCGTTCGCCCTCGACACGCTCGAGAGCCTCGGGCTCCTCGAGGGGGAGGCGGGAGCGGCCGTCTTCCGGACCCTCGAACTCTGGGGGACGGCCATGGCCCGTCTCGTACAACTCGAGGGTGGGGACTCCTTCCCCGAGTAGGACCGGTCTCCCCGCCGTCCTCCGGACCGCCTCCGCCCCTCCCCGCGGCGCCGGGAATCGGGGGGAAGCTCGAGCTGGGTCGGATCCGGGTCCTCCCCTACACTTCGTTCCCATGCCGGAAGGATGCCGGGGCGGCTCCCCCGGCCGAGAGGAGGATCGGGGGACCGGGCGCCGGAAAGAGGAGCGGGAAGGATGGAGATCGTGAACGCCGGGAGGGACCATGGGGCTTGAGGATCCGTGCGAGGGGGGAGGGCCGGTCCCGCGCCGGATCCTGGGCCTTCTCGCGGCGGCTTTCCTCGCCGCTTCCCTGCTCCTGGCCTTCGGTCCCGAGGCGGTCGGGGGGGGGAAGCCTCTCGAGCACTGGATCCGGGAGGTCGGCCTCGGGGCCCCGGGGGATCCCCTCGACAAGCTCTGGCTCCAGCTCTCGGACCTCGGCCACGGGCGGTTCCTCGTCTACCTCCTCCTCCTGATGGCGGTTCTGAGCGAGGACCGGCGGCGCTTCTTCGACACCTTGAGGCTCGTCGTGATCGCTTCGGTGCTCTGCCAGATCCTGAAGGTGGGAGTGGGCCGGGCGCGACCCTTCGACGCCAGCCCGCATTCCTGGCCGAGCGGCCACACGACCTCCGTCCTCGCGCTCGCCCTCTCTTTCCACCATCTCCGGCCTCCCCGCTTCCTTGCGGCTCTGATCCTCGCCTCTCTGATCGCGCTCTCGAGGATCTTCCACATGCGCCACTGGCCCTCCGATGTTTGCGCGGGGGCGGCCCTGGCGCTGGGCTGCGCGGCCCTGCTCCTCGGCCGAAGGGTCCGGCTGCCGGCCGTTCTTGAAGGGGAGGGCTTCCGGAGCTGGGCTCTCGGGGCGATGCTCGCGTACTTCGTGATCGACATGCTGGTCTACACCCCGCCCCCGGACCACATCCTGCTTCACGGGGCTCTGCTCGTCCTCGCCGCGTCGGTCCTCCACGCCGCGCGGAACGGAGGCGGCGGAACCCACCTCCCCCGCGGAACGGAGGCGTCCGGATCTTGAGCTCGCGGGGGACGGAACCGGGCGGGGTCGCCGAGTGGCGGGAGGGGTTCGTCCTGGCGCTCGCCGTGCTCGCCTTCGGACTCGCCGGCGCCTCGGCGATCTGCCTCCTCGACGTGGACGAACCGCGCTTCGCGACGGCATCGAGGACGATGGTCGAAGGGGGGAGCCTGATCGTCCCCTGGTTCAACGGGGCCGAGCGTTTCGACAAGCCGATCCTGATTTACTGGCTCCAGGCCCTCTCCATGCTCCTCTTCGGGAAGGGGGAGGCTGCGGCGCGTCTCCCCTCGGCGCTCGGCATCGCGCTCGCGAGCCTGACGACCTGGAGGAGCGGCCGGCTTCTCGGCCTTGGTCGTGTCCCCGCCCTCCTGGCCGGCTTCGTGTTCGGGTTCGGGATCCTCCCGCAGGTCCTGGCGCACGCCGCGACCGCCGACGCCTGGATGCTCGGCATGCTCGGGCTCGTGACGACCGCGCAGATCCGGAGGTTCAGGGTGGGCCCCGGGGCGGGGTCCTGGTTCGTCCTCTGGACGGCCCTCGCGCTCGCGTTCCTGGCGAAGGGGCCCCCGGCCCTCGTCGCCCCGCTGGCGCTCGGGGCCGCCTTCCCCTGGGCCGGCCGGAAAGCGAGGCGCTCGACCCTCGTCCTCGGCCTGTTCTACGCCGGGGCGCTGGTCGCCGCCTGGGCGGTTCCGGCGATGATCGAGAGCGAGGGGCGGTTCTGGTCCCAGGGCCTGATGAAGCACGTCGTGAGCCGGAGCCTTCGGCCCTTCGAGGGGCACGGCGGATATGCCCCCTGGTGGTACCTGTTCTATGTCGTCTCGATCCCCCTGACCTTCCTGCCGTGGACGCCCTTCCTGGGGTTCCTGGGAGAGGGCCTGCGGTGGAGGGGCGCGCGCGGCGGGGAGGAGGCCGCGGTCTCGAAACTCCTCCTCGCCTGGATCCTCGGGACGGTCCTCGTGTTCTCGCTCGTCACGAGCAAGATGGTCCATTACGTCCTTCCTGCCTATCCGGCCCTCGCGCTGGCCTTTGCCCGCGGATTCGAGTCCTGGAACGAGAAGGGCGCCCTCGCCTCGCGCCTTCCCGGCCGGGCCTTCGCGCGCCTCGCCCTTCCGGGTTTCGGCCTCCTCCTCCTCCTCGGCCCGCCGGCGGCGGCGCTCGCCCTGCGTTTCGACGGGGAGACCTTCTACGTGCTCCTCGTTCTGGGGATCTGTCTCGGAGGGGCGATGCTTGCCGCCTCGAGATTCCTCATGGACGAAGGGTCCCGCCGGCCTCTCCTCGGTCTCCCCGCGCCCCTCTTCTTCTGTGCGCTGGGATCCTTCCTGGGGCTCGGGATCCTGGCTGCCCGAGGTCTCCCGGCCCTCTATCCCCAGACCGTTCTCGCCCGTTCGATAGAGGGTCTGAAGAGGAAACTCCGTCCAGAGGACCGGGTCTATCTCCACCGGATCGTCATGCCGAGTCTCGTCTTCTATCTCCGGAGGGAACTCCCGAGGATCCCCGGTGGGGAGACGGGGGATTCGAACGAGGCCTGCCTCCGGGCCCTCCTGTCAGGGGCCCGGGTCCTGACCGCCGGACGGCGGCTGCCCGACCTGGAAGCCCGCCTGCAGGGCTGGAAGGAACGGGGGGAACCGCGGGCGGCGGAGGCGGCCCGCATCCTCGGCCGACCCCTGTTCCGGGTCCGGGGTTTCTGGCCCTCGCGGGGCCGCTTCGAGGACCTCGTGCTCCTGGGAGCCTCGCTCTGGTCGGCGGAAGGCCCGCCGCCCCCGAAAGGGCCCGGCGGAGGGAGATGACGCGGGGAGCCCGCGGTCTCAGAGGCGGGCCGACAACCAGCGGTCGAGGTGGGTCCTCGACTCCCCCTCGAGTTCGGTGAAGTAGACCGCGACCTCGTAGCCGTCGTCGGCCGGGTTCTTCTCGCAACGCACGACGGCCCCCTTCGCGTGGATCGGGTGCTCGGGGTCGAGTTCGAGGCGGAGGCCGACGAGGGTCATCTCGGGAACGGGTTCCTGGAAGCGGCAGCAGAGTCCGAGGCTCGAGATATCCTTCAGGCGGGCCTCGGCCAGGGCGTCCCGGGCCTGCAGCTGGAACGGGAGGTCGGCGGCGATTCGAGGGGCCTTGCGGCGGTCCCGGGGTTTCGAGCTATCGGCTGGTGTCGTGGGCACTCGTCGTTCTCCTGGGGGGACGCTGGTTCCGGTCTGGGACGGCAGTCTATCCTCCCTCCCGCGGGAGCACCAAAGGGAGTTGCCGGGGGCCTCGGGGACGGGCCCGGAGGGGAATCGGGTGGGCGGTTTCTCCCCCCTCCCTTGCTATATTGCGGTCCTGACCCATAACGAGGAACCTGCGCCTGCGAGGAAGCCGACGATGGCGAATTTGAACAAGGTCTTTCTGATCGGGAACCTGACCCGCGACATCGAACTGCGATCGACCCAGAGCGGCACCCAGATCGCGAAGTTCGGCATGGCCATCAACCGCCGGTGGCGCGGTCAGGATGGTTCCCAGCAGGAGTCGACCTGTTTCGTCGATCTGACGGCCTTCGGGAGGCAGGCGGAGACCCTCGGCAAGTACGTCCGCCGCGGGAGCCCCCTTTTCGTCGAGGGAAGGCTCGAGTACTCGACCTGGCAGGGGCAGGACGGGACGAAGCGCAGCAAGCTCTCGGTCGTCGTCGAGAACTTCCAGTTCTTGGGGGGAGGCCAGTCCCAGGGGGGCCGGCAGGGAGGCGGGTCCGGGGAAGGTTTCGGGGGCGCGTCCTCCGGGCCTTCCGGAACCGGGGGGACCCAGGAAGGGGGCTTCGGCGAGTGGGGTGAGGGGGGCGAGATCCCCTTCTGAGCGATCCGTTCAGGCTCCGATCGGAGGCCTTTCCGGAGGGAAGACGGCTCCGGCGGGGGGGGCCGCGGGACCGGCGGGCTGTCTTGCGGCTTCCTCTCAAGTCTCCGGGGGATCTGGTCGATGGGCGAGGGTGGACCCGACCCCGCGCGGGGTGGGGTTCCGAACCACCTGGCCCAAGGGGGAGCCGTCATGGAGCCCAAGTCCGACGTCCTGGCCACGCTGGAAGCGAAGGCGCGGCGCACCTCGATCGAGGAACTCAAGCAGCGTGGACGCAGGAGCGTCCGCGTCATCAAGGCGAGCGACATCAAGCGCCTGATCGAGCAGGCCGTCGAACGCGCCGTCGCCGGGAGCGACTATCTCTCCCGGAAAGAGGTGGATGACCTCATCGACAAGGCGCAGTCCGAGTTCGAAGAACTGAAACGGGAGAGGGAGGCGGAACACGAGGCCGCCGCGCGTCACGCGAAGGAGGTCGAGGCCCTGAGGGCCGAGATCGCGAAGCGGGACGAGGAACTGGAGGAACTCAGGCGCCGGCTCGATCAGGGCGCGGGAAGCACCTCGGGCGGAGACCCGGCCTCATCGGCCTTGATGATGAAGATGATGGAGGAACTCCTGACCTTGAAGGGCCAGGTCGGGGGCGGAGAACCGGAAGGGGGCGGAGGAACGGACGCGATCGCGGCCAAGATCGAGTCCATCGCCTCTGCTCTGGACGAAAAGCTCGAGCGTTTCGGGAAGAAGATGGGCGTCAGTACCGCGGTCGAGACCGAGGTGGATTTCGACGGACTCGTCTCCCGGACCGTCGAGGATTCAGACAAGCTCGAGAGCAATCTCGACAACGTCGAGGTCGAGAAACGCACCGGGGCCGGGATCGCCGGAAACCTGGCCCGGATGAAGAAACTCCGGGGAGGAGAGTGATCCCGGGCTACGGCCCGGGGAAGCCCCGACCCGATAGGAGAGGAAACGCGAACCAGGAATCCGAGAGACCCAGGGGGACCTCAGAAATGGACCAGGAAAAGACCGAGGACCGGAACGTCATGGAAGAAGACGCCATCCATACCGAATCGCAGCCCGGCGGGGAGGCCTCGACTTCCCAGCTCTTGGGCAAGGGCTTGGACATCGGCACGGCGAACATCGCGGCCGCGGTCCAGACGGAGGACGGAGGGGTTTCGGTCACGGTCGAGCGGAACGCCTTTCTCGACATCAAGGCCGATGTCTATTCCAAGAACATGCTGACGAAGCTCAAGGTCCCCTATGTCGTCCACAACGGCAAGATGATCGTCCTCGGGCAGTCGGCCTTCGAACTCGCGAACATCTTCAGCCGGGAGACCCGGCGCCCGATGAGCGACGGTCTGATCTCCCCCTCCGACGTGGACGCCCTCCCGATGATCAAGCTCATCATCGAGAAGGTCCTGGGCGAGCCCGCCCAGAGCGGGGAGAACTGCTACTTCTCGGTGCCTGCGGAATCGATCGATGCGGACAACAACGTGATCTATCACCAGGGACTCTTCGAGGGTCTCCTGAAGAAGATGGGGTACAACGCGAAGGCCATCAACGAGGCCCACGCCCTGGTCTTCGCCGAGCTGGCCGAGCAGGACTTCACCGGCATCGGCCTTTCCTTCGGCGGGGGCATGGTGAACGCCTGCGTCTGCTACAAGACGATCCCGGCCCTCTCCTTCTCCGTGGCCCGCGGCGGCGACTGGATCGACAAGAACGTTGCCCAGGTCCTCGGCATCAAGGCCAGCAAGGCGACGCACCTCAAGGAATCGGGCATCGACATCCGCAACCCGAAAAACCGCGAGGAGGAGGCGATTGCGATCTACTACCGCAACCTCATCCACTATCTGATGGAGAACCTGAGCCTGCGGTTCCAGTCGGGGCAGGACATGCCGACCTTCCCCGAGCCGGTGGACATCGTCTGCTCGGGGGGCACCTCGCTCGTCGGCGGCTTCATCGAGGTCTTTCGGGACGAGTTCTCGAAGCTCGATTTCCCGATCCCGATCAAGAACATCTTCCGCGCCGAGGAGGCCCTGAACTCCGTCGCGAAGGGATGCCTGGTCGCCGCCGCGATCGGCGAGTGACGCCGGATCCGGTCTGAGGACGGGGAGGGGAGCCCGGGCTTCCCTCCCCGTCCCCATGTACGGCCCCCCCGGAACGGACGCCGCCTTTAAGGTTCTCGCCCGGGTCGGGGCCTCCCCGCGGGCTTCGTCCTTTCACGGTTGTCTAGGCGGGCGCCGGTGTTAGAAAAGGGGGATGCGCGTTCGTGTCCTGTTCTTCGCCGCCGTTCGAGAGATCGCCGGAACCGGGGAGGTCGCGCGGGATCTCGAGGAGGGAGCGAGGCTCCGGGACCTGGATCTCCTTCTGAAGAAGGACTTCCCGGCCCTCGAGGGGCTTCCCTTCCTCTACGCCTTGAACCAGGACTACGCCGGGCCCGACCGGAAGCTCGAGGACGGCGACGAGGTCGCGCTGATCCCCGCGATCAGCGGAGGGGCGGGGCTTCCCGAGTTCGCCTTCACCGAGGAGCCGATCGCCCTCGATCCGCTGCTTAAGGAGGCGAGGAGCGACCGTGACGGGGCGGTCGTCGTCTTCCTGGGGACGACCCGGAACCATCACGAGGGAAGGGAGGTCGAGGATCTCGCCTACGAGGCCTACGAGGACATGGCCCGGCGGAAGATGGAATCCCTGCTCGGGGAGATCCGCGGCGGCAGGGATCTGGGCCGCGTCCTCGTGCGGCATCGCCTCGGAAGGGTCCCGATCGGCGAGGCGAGCATCGTCGTCGTGGCCGCCGCCCCGCACCGGAAGGAGGCCTTCGAGGCGGCGCGGGAACTGATGGACCGGATCAAGGCGGAGGTTCCGATCTTCAAGAAGGAGCGTCTCGCCGGCGGGGGGGAGGCCCGTTGGGTCGGAGAACTCCCCGAACCCCGTGACCGGACTTGCAATCGGGACGAGTCGCGGGGATGAAGAAGGAAACGACGGAGTCCCGGGCGGCCCCGGCCGGGGGGACCGGAGACTCCCGATCGCGGACTTCCCTCGAACCGGGGGGAGCGAGGAAACGAAACGACCAGGAGAACTGCCGATGCGCGTGTCCGTGAAGTCCGGGGCGGCGACCGCCCTGCGTTGCGACCTCTGGGTCCATCTGTTCTGCCGGGGCGAGAAGCCCGAGGTCCCGAGGGGGTTCGAGGAGTCGATGGCGGCCGCGAAGAAGGCCGGGGACCTGCCCGCCTCCTTCGGGGCCTCCTGCATGCTCTATCCCTCGGGGCGGGCCGGACAGAAGCGCGTGCTCCTCCTCTGCGCCGGGAAGCGGTCCGACCTCGACGAAGACAAGATGCGCCGCCTGGCGGCCAAGGTCGTGACCCGTGCCGAGGCCCTCGGGGTCGCCGGTCCGGTGCTCGTTCCCTCCGCGGGCTGTCTGCGGGCTCTTTCCGAGGAGCGCCTCGGGCTCCTGATCGGGGAGGGGGCCGTGCTCGGCGCCTACCGTTACGTGCCGCCGTCCAAGGAGAAGCCGAAGGCGCCGAAGTGCCGGAGCCTTTCCGTCGCGGTCCTCTCGGGCCGCTCCTCGCGGAAATTGTCCGCCTCCGTCAAGCGGGGGGTCCTCCGGGGGGAGGCCGTCTGTTTCGCGCGCGACCTCGGGAACAAGCCGGGCAACGAGATGACCCCGAGCGCGCTGGCCCGGGAGGCGAGGAAGCTCGCCGGTCCGAGGCTCAGGGTCAAGGTCCTCGGCGAGGCCGACATGAAGCGCCTCAGGATGGGCGCCCTGCTCGGCGTATCGAGGGGTTCGCGCGAACCCGCGAAGCTGATCCTCCTCGACTGGAATCCCCCCGGCGCGAAGAAGACGGTCTGCGTCGTCGGGAAGGGCCTGACCTTCGACGCAGGCGGCATCAGTCTGAAGCCGGGCGCCGGGATGGACGAGATGCGCTACGACATGTGCGGTTCGGCCGCGGTTCTCGGCCTCTTCCACGGCATCGCGTCGGGGGCCCTCAAACCCGCCTGCCGCGTCGTCGGGGTCGTGCCCTCCTCGGAGAACCTTCCCGACGGGGACGCCCAGAAACCCGGCGACATCGTCCGCGCCTGCGACGGGACGACGATCGAGGTCCTGAACACCGACGCCGAGGGCCGTTTGATCCTCGCCGACGCCCTGGCCTACGCGCGCAAGACCTACAAGCCGGACACGATCGTCGACCTCGCGACCTTGACCGGGGCCGTGATCCTCGCCCTGGGGCACGAGATGAGCGCCGTCATGGGGAACGACCAGAAGCTCTGCGACGCGATCAAGGCCGCGGGGGAGCGTTCCGGAGACCGGGTCTGGCAGCTTCCGCTCTGGGAAATCCACCGCGAACAGATGAAGAGCAAGTTCGCGGACATCAAGAACATCAACAAGGGGCGCGCGGAGGGAGCGGGCTCGACCTCGGGGGGGGCCTTCCTGTCCTACTTCGTCGGGGACACCCCCTGGGCCCATCTCGACATCGCCGGTTCGGCCTGGGGGGCGAAGCAGAACGAGTACTACAAGGGGGGGGCGACCGGGGTCGGCGTGCGGCTCCTGCTCGACTGGCTCGAACGAGGATGAGGAAGGGGGCATGAGGGCCGCCCTTCACGGCGCCTTGCTGCTCGGGCTCTGCGCCTGCGGTCCGGAGGCCCGGACGGGGCTTCCCGACCACCCGGGAGAGGCCCTGCCCGCTCCGAGCCACCTCGTCTGCCTCTGGTCCCCCCCTCTTCCGATCCCCCTTCAACTCGAATCCCTCCTCCCCCTTCCCTCGGTGTTCCTCGAAGGGCCGGGAGGGCTGTCCTTCCTCTCGGTGGAGGGAAGGAAGGGGGGTCCGTTCCTTCCGATGGCCGTCGTCGACCTCGAGAAGGAGGCCGAGACCGCGAGGGCGCTGGCGGTCCTCCAGGGACTCCCGCCGACCCGGGTGCGCTACATGGCCAGGGGCCGGGAGCTTCGAATGCGTCCGGCCCTCGATCCAGCCCAGATCTCCCCCGAGATCCTCGCCCGGCGGGACTGGTTCCGGGCGAGCCGCGACGCGGTGCGCATGCCGGGGGATTCCGGAGGGGGCTTCTTCGAGTTGCATGCCGATCCGGCCCGCCTGGTCGAGGCACTGCTGCGCCGGAGCGGCGGGAGGCCCGGACGGCGCGGGGCCGCGCCCCTGCTCCGGCGGGGGATCGAGAGTCTCGGGCTCGATTCGATCCTGACCGTCGGTCTCCGCCTCGTCCCCTCCGGAAGAGGAAAGGAGGGGGGCTTCGAGGGAAGGGTCGCCTTCCGTCTCGCGCGGAAACCCGTCGGCCTCGTCCGCCTCCTCCTTCCCGGAGGGGAGGACCGGGCCTTCCCGTCCTGGGAGGACCTGCCCCGGAAGGGGAACGCCCTCTTCCTCCGCGCGGATTTCGCGGGGTTGCGCAGGGAGTTCCTGGATCTCCTGCGGGGGGACGGCCGGGATCTCTTCGGGGAAGCGCTCGCGCAGTTCGGGGCGCGGGGCGGGGAGCCCCTTCTCGGGCCGTTCTTCGATCCTAAGTTCGGGGCCTTGCTAGGGCGGGAAATCCTGGCCCTGGACCCCGAGGGATGGACCGGGCGATGGATCCGGAAGGGGCCCGCCCCGATCTCGGTCCCCTTCTGCCTCGCGGTCTCGTTGAAGGACCCGGAGGGCATGCGCGCCTGGCTCGATCGGAAGGCCGGATCCCGCGGGCCGGGGATCCGCCTCTTCGATCTGGCCCGGAGGGAGGGGGGATGGAGGATTCGGATCCTCGGCCAGAGCTTCGAGGCTTCGATCCGCGCGGGTTGGCTCTGCCTGTCGAACCAGAGAGCCCGGGCTTTCGTCGCAAGGCTCGAGAAGGCGCTCGCCGCGGCCTCGAAGCGGAAGCCCGGGCGGGGTTTCCGCGCGCGGGGGCGGTTCGTCCTCGAGGGTCCCCTCCGGGGGGGGAAGGATCCCGCGGCGGACCCGCGCCGTTTCGAGTTCCGCCTTCGCCGCGCCGGATGGGGCCTCGTGGGCTCCCTCAGCGGTCCATGACGAGGACGGGCGAATAGCGTCTCACGAGGCTCTCCTCGTCCATCCGGGCCGTCGCGGCGAGTTTCGCCCGTTCCTCGGGATCCTCGAGGTTCTTCCGGCGCAGCCTGAGCTGGTAACGGGTCGAGACGAGGAAGGATTCGGTATGGGTGTCGACGTAGCGGATCCGGGTCGTGCCGGTCCTCGGGTCGGCGAAATGGTCGAAGGGGAAGACGACGACCCGCCCCATGTGGCGGCAGACGATCCCGTTCTCGTTGCCGGTCGCGATCGCGTTCATCGCCCCGAAGCCGAGGTCCCGGGTGTATTCGGCGTCGAAGGGGATCGGGGCCGCGCAGCGGAGTTCGTAGCCGACGAGCTTCTCCATGATGCTGACCTCGACCCCGCGTTCCTTGAAGGATTCGGTGATGTGCTTGCGCAGGGCGTAGCCCATCGGGAGGTCCGTCAGCCGGATCTTGCCGTGGGGGTCGCGCTCCATCCCGTGCTGCCGTTGGAGTTCCTTGGGGTCGATCCTCTCCGCCAGCCCTTCGGCGAGGACGACGACGCCGTCCCTGCGTCCCTCGGAAAGCCTCCTCAGGATCGTCGCTTCGATCGGCAGCGCGAGGTCGGTCAGTTTCAGGTGCTCCTCGCCGAATTCCTCGGGGATCAGGGTCAGGCTCGCTCCGGCCGCCTTCCCGATGCCCAGCGCGAGATGGCCGGCGTTGCGGCCCATCGTGACGACGAGATACCACCTTCCCGTCGTCTTCGCGTCCTCCATCAGGGACTGGACGACGGAAACGCCGTAGTGCCGGGCGGTCTGGTAGCCGAAGGTCGAGAGTCCGCCCGGAAGGGGGATGTCGTTGTCAATCGTCTTCGGAACATGGACGACCTGGAGCATGTCCCCGGCGCAGGCGGCCAGGCGCGCGGCCGCGCCCGCGGTCCCGTCGCCCCCGATCGTGATCAGCGCCTCGACCCCCCGGCTCCGCAGCGCTTCGACGACCCTCTTGCAGACCTCCCTGTCCTGCACGCTGCCCCGTCTCGAGGTCAGGAGGATCGATCCCCCGGTGAAATGGATCCTGGAGACATCGGGGATGTCCAGGTCGATCGTCCTTCCGGCGTCCCCCTGTTCGAGGTACTTCAGGCCCTCGAGGAATCCGAGCACCTTCCACCCCTGGTTCCTCGCTTCGATCGTGGCGGCGGCGATGACGCCGTTGATGCCCGGCGCCGGACCGCCGCCGACGAGGATGCCTACGACCGGTTCCTTCATGCTTCGAGCCCCTCCCTCTCGGGCCTTCGTTCGAGCTTCTCCATCATCGCACGTTCCGGGCGCCCTTCGCCAGATCCGTCTCCGGCCTTCCCGGGAAGGCTAGAGATCCACGGGGAACGAAGTGCGTTTGAAATCGTTCCCGATCGATTTCAGGATTCGCGCATGGGTGAGATAGTCGCCGTTCACCTTCTTCAGGAAGAGGTGGATGACGTTGTCGAAGCTCGAGAGATAGAAGGCGGGCTCGATCGAGAGTTCGCCGGGATTGGACCCCCGGGGCACGAGGTCCACGAAGAAGCTCGTGACTTCCCGGTAGCGGAGGAGGTCGACGAGGGCGGGCACGAGGAAATCCTCTCCCTCGAGGAGCGGGAACCGTCCGTGCAGCTTGTAGATGTTGTCGAAGGCCAGGCGGCTGGCCCGGGCCTCGGGCCGCTCGCCCTTCGAGGCCTGGGCCATCTGGAGGATGTCCGAGACGAACTTCCCCGGACTCAGGAACTCCGGGTGGAGGTAGAGGAGCCGGAAACTCGGGTTCAAGGCGGTCCGATCCTCCGTCATCAGGGGGGCGAGCCCCTCCCTCCGCCGGCAGATCCGTTCGACGGCGTTGCGGTCCTCCTTCGTCGAGACGAGAAGGCTCGTCTCCCCGAGTTTGGCGCCTTCGGCGAGGAAACGCAGGCAAAGGCGCGTGTAGCGCGTCCCGGGTTCGGCGAGGACGATCGTCGAGCTGAGCCGGGTCGGTCCGGTGCCCTCGAGGAAGGCCTCGCCGATCGAGGGGACGCAGAACGGAATCGGCTTCTCCCCCCGGGGGGGGACCTTGAACTCGCTGCGGTCTCTCGCGATCGAGAGCTGAGCGGGGACGGAGGGGTAGATGTGCGTGCCCGGCCCGCGCTCTCCTCGGGCGCCGAGGTATTGGTCGCGGACGACGCCCTTTCCGGCGATCGAGAAGTGGTGGGAGCCCCGGTAGTAGTATTGGTGGCGGGCTTTCAGGATCTCGATCTGGCGGGCCTTGAATCCGTTCGTCTCCTCGAAGCTCAAGTGGATCAGGACGTCGGTCGAGAGTTCCTCGGCCGAGGGGAAGCGCCCTCCGGCCTGGGCGTCTTCCTCCTGGATGAAGATGCCGTGGATGCGGTTGCGCATCAGCTCATGGCGGGTCTGCAGGAGGGTCGAGCGTTTCTGGAGGTAGTCGAGCCCGGTCAGGAGCAGCCCGACGTTGTCGATGCAGACCATCGCGACCGGATCGATGCGCTCGTAGTTCCCGATCTCCGCCTGGATCCAGCCGATGTCGATCCGGATGCCGGTGTTCGTCTGGGAGGGGTTGGCCTGGGTCAGGACGAGGAGGTTGCGGCCTCCCGAGGGGGCGTCGGTCTCCAGGCAGAGCTTGTGGGGGTTCTCCCCGTCGAGGAGCCGGATCTCTCCGGGAGCGCCGAAGTACCCGCCGAAGTCGTACTCGAGCTTCTTCTGGATGTCCTTCGGAGTCTGCTCGACGGAGTAGAAGAGGAACGTGCGGCCGCCCTGGTCGTCCCGCCACCAGGCCCGGACGAGCATCTCGAGCCCGAGCAGGGTCTTGCCGGTGCCGGTCTCGCCGGTCAGGAAGACGAAGGCCGCGCTCCCCTCGGGGAAGCGGATGCCGCCCCCGAGCAGGGCGTCCAGGCCGTCGATGCCGGTAGGTAGGATCTCGAACACGAAGCCCCCTTGGAGTGGTCGCCGCGGATCCGCCGCTGTCGGTCCCGTACGCTACGGCTCGGGGCGGACGGGGGGAAGACCGGGTCTCCCGGGGGCGGGGCTTGCAGTCCCGGACGCCTCCCGGCAGTCTTCGCGCCCATGCTGGAAGAACCCGAGGACTGCTCCCGGTTGATCCTCCTCAAGCACCCCCGTCTCGCGGATCCGTCGCGGGACCTGGCGCTGGGGCGCGGGGACGCGGATCTCTCGAGGCGGGGGCGGGCGCAGGTCCTGGTCCTCGCGGAGACCTTCGAGAGCCTCGGGATCGACCGCGTGCTCAGCGCGCCGGCCCGCCACTGCGTCGAGACGGCCGAGGCCCTCGGGAAGCGGCTCGGGCTCGAGGTCGAACGGGAGGACCGCCTGGCCGACCAGGACCTGGGGGACTGGGAGGGGCGGTCCTGGCCCGAGATCAGGGTCCTGGACGAGGGGAGACTCCTGGAGTTCTTCGCCGACTACGGGACCTCCGCGCCCCCCGGGGGGGAGAGCCTGTGCGATGCGGTCGATCGCTGGATCGACTGGTGGGAGGAGGAACGGGAGTCCGCCCGGAAGCGCCGGCTACTGCTCGTGGGCTCCGGACGCGTCCTCCAGGGCTTCGCGGCCCGCCTCCTCGGGCTCTCGATCCGCCGGGCTCCGGCCCTGACCCTTCCCGACGGGGCCTTCGGCATCCTCGACGCCTACCGGGACGGCGCGGTCCTCCGGTCCTGGCATCCCTTCGCGGCGCGGGACGACCTTCCCTAGGACGGGTCCTCCCCCGAGTCTCCGAAGCGGATGCCCTGGGCGAGCGGGAGCGCGTTCCCGAAGTTGATCGTCGAGGTCTGCCGGCGCATGTAGGCCTTCCAGGCGTCCGAGCCCGATTCGCGGCCGCCCCCGGTATCCTTCTCGCCCCCGAAGGCCCCGCCGATCTCGGCGCCGGAAGTGCCGAGATTGACGTTCGCGATGCCGCAGTCCGAACCCGAGGCGGAGAGGAAGGCCTCCGCCCTGCGCACGTCCCGCGTGAAGATCGCCGAACTCAACCCCTGGGGCACGTCGTTGTGGATCGCGAGCGCCTCCTCGTAGTCCTCGACCGGGATCAGGTAGAGGATCGGGGCGAAGGTCTCCTCCTTCACGATGTCCATGTCGGCCCGCGCGCGCACGAGGCAGGGACGGACATAGTGCCCGCCGGCCAGGGGCCCCTCGAGTTCCAGGCGCCCGCCCCCGAAGAGGATCTCGCCTCCCTCGGCTCGGATGCGTTCGAGGGCGCGTTCCATCGAGGCGACGGCCTCCTCGTCGATCAGGGGACCCATCAAGGTCCGTTCGTCGAGGGGGTCGCCGACCCGGATCGTCGCGTAGACCTCGAGAAGGCGGTCCTCGAGGGCGTCGAAGACGCTCTTCTCGCAGAGGACCCTGCGGGTCGAGGTGCACCGTTGCCCGGCGGTTCCGACCGCGCCGAAGAGGATGGCCCGCACCGCCATCTCCAGGTCGGCGTCCTCCAGCACGATGACGGCGTTGTTGCCTCCGAGTTCGAGAAGGCAGCGGCCGAGCCTGCCGGCGACGACCTCGTGGACCCGGCGCCCCATCCGGCAGGAACCGGTCGCGGAGACCAGGGGCAGGCGGCGATCGCGGATCATCGCCTCCCCGACCTCGTCGTCGGTCCCCGTGATCAGGGAGACGGCGGCGGAGAAGCCGTCCTCCTCCAGCACCGAGGCGGCGATCCGCGTCATCGCGAGCGCGGTCAGGGGGGCCTTCAGGCTCGGTTTCCAGACCAGGGTGTCGCCGCAGACCAGCGCGATCATCGCGTTCCAGGCCCAGACGGCCGCGGGGAAGTTGAAGGCCGTGATCACCCCTACGGCCCCGAGCGGGTGCCAGCTCTCGCGCATGTGGTGCCGCGGTCGTTCGGAGGGGATCGTCCTGCCGTGGAACTGGCGCGAGAGGCCGACCGCGAAATCGGCGATGTCGATCGCCTCCTGGATCTCCCCGCGGCCTTCCTCGAGGATCTTCCCGACCTCGAGGGAGACGAGACGCCCGAGGGCCTCCTTGTGCTCGCGCAGGCGGTTCCCGATCCTCCGCACGTATTCCCCACGGAGGGGGGCGGGGACCTCGCGCCACCTGAGGAAGGTGTCGTGGGCCGCGGAGAGGACGGCCTCCAGGTCCCGGGCCGTTCCGAGACGGATCCCCGCGACGACCTCCCCGGTCACGGGGGTCCGCACATCGAGAGCGGGGCCTTCGGTGGAGATCCAGGCGCCGTCGAAGGCGCCGTCGTTCAGGGCTTCGATTCCGAGTTCGCGAAGGAAGTCCATCGTCGCTCCGAGGTAGGGCACGGAGGACTCCGCTTTTCCCCGCGGGGCGTTCCGGAGGTCAGCGGAAGGCGTCCTCGTTCGGGAAGAGCTTACGTCCGAGCCGTCCCAACTCCAGCCGGAGGCGGAGCAGGCGCGCGCGGCGCGCGCCCCGGGCCCGGGCGGCCATCGCCCCCACCTGCCGGTAGTGCGCGAGGCAAAGTGTCTTGTCCCGAGCGCGTTCGAGAGCGGCGAGGGCCTCCTCGAACCTTCCGTCGAGGAAGGCGTACTCGACCGCGAACTGGAGGGCGGCCGGGTGGCCGGGGTCGAGACGGAGCAGGCGCTCCCCGGCCTTCCGCCCCCGGTCCCTGAGGGCCGTCGATTCGAGGCCGAGACGGGCCATCTCGAGGAGGGCCAGGTAGGAACCCGGCCGGCGCGCGAGCACGGCCTCGAGATCCGCGGCGGCGGCGCGGAGCGAGGCCTTCCCCTCGGGACGGTCGATCCGCAGGCGCTGGGCGCGGAGGAGCCGCCAATCGGTTTCGAGGGGATCGAGGCGCACGGCCTCGGAGATCGCGCGGCGGGCCTTCTTCAGGAGCTCTCTCGATTCGAGGGCTCCCCCGGCCTTCGCGGCCCTCTTCGCCCGGTCCTGGGCGCGCAGGAACGAGGCCCCGAAGACATGCCCGGAGAGGATCGAGGCGCCGGGGAGGAGAAGGAGGAGGGCCGCGGCGCGGGGGAGGAGGGCGGAGAGGCTCCGGCCGGGGGGCGGGACCTCCTCCTCCCCGCCCGCGCGCCCCTCCTTTCCGCGCGCCTCCCTTTCCTTCCTGGTCCGGAGTCCGAGGAGCAGGAGGGCGGGACCCGCGGCGGCCGCGTTCCCGAGAGGGGCCCGGGTCAGCCCGAGGACGAGCAGGGAACCGAGGGTGACGAGGACGAGGGGGGGCGGACCCGGCCGCCTTCCCTCGATCCGCTGGCGGGCCTCCCGGGAGAGGAGCAGGAGGAAGCCCCCGGCCAGGAGGATGCCCGGGAGTCCGAGTTCCAGGAGGATCTGCAGGGCGTCGTTGTGTGGCGTCAGGACCCTCGTGCCGAAGCGGTGTCCGAAGCTGCTGAGTTCGATCTCCCGGGGGGTCCGGAACTCGGGGAATCGGGCCCGGAACCCGAGGGGACCGAGGCCGAGCGGAAGGGCCTCCTTCGCCATTCGGAGCGAGGCTCTCCAGATCTCGAAGCGGACATCGAGGGTCGAGGGCGTTCGGGAAGGGTCCGGGGAAGCCGGGGCCGCAGTCCCCGCCGTCGCTGGGGGCGCGGGGGGAGGGGGGGGCGGGCGGAGGAGGAGGCCCAGCGGGATCGCCGCGGCGAGGCCGAGAGCGGCGATGCGGCGGGAAGGCCCGTTCCCCTCGAGGGCGAGCCAGCGGGGGCGGAACCAGAGGACCGCCGCGAGGAGCGCGAAGGCCAGGAGACCTCCGCGGGCTCCGATCGCGAGGAGATAGGCGAAGCCGAGGGCGGAGGCGAGGGGACCTAGGACGGGCCCGGCGGCGAGGGCAGGCGCCGCGGCCAGCGCGGTCCACTCGGCGGCCACGTTTCGATTCCCCAGGGTCGTGACGGGCTCGTGCGGCACGGTGTAACCGGCGGGCCACTCCAAGCCGGCGGCCTGGGCCAGCCCGTAGGCGGAGGTCAGGACGAGGCAGGCGGCGAGCCCCCGGCAGAAGGCCCGCCCCTCGCCGGCGCTCCGCGGTCCGAGACCCGGGGCGAGGGCGAGGGCGAGGATCCACGCCCCCCCCTCGAGCGCGCCGAGCGGGTCTTCGGCCCAGAAGGCCGCGAGGAGGGCGTAGCCCGCGAGCAGGAAGGGGAGGCGGAGGGCAGTTCCCCCCGGAAGGCGCCCGTTCCCCGGAACGAGCCATCCAAAGGCGACCAGGACGAGGAAGAGCCCCCGCCGCATGCGTTCCATCTGCGGGATGTGGGTCGCGAAGGGGAGGACGAGGAGAAGGGGAAGGAGGAAGAGGAGGATCCGCCTGCCCATCTCAGAGGCTTCCGTCCGGCTCCCGCGCGCCCTCGCCCCTCTCCTCGCCGAGGATGCCGTCGACGAAGCTCTCGGGGTCGAAGGCCTCGAGGTCCTCGAGCCGCTCCCCGAGTCCGACGAACTTGATCGGAATGCCGAGGGCGTCGTGGATCGAGAAGGCGGCCCCTCCCTTCGCCGTTCCGTCGAGCTTGGCGAGGATCAGGCCGTCGATCGGGACGATCTTCCCGAACTCCTCGGCCTGGCGGATCGCGTTCTGTCCGGTCGTGGCGTCCAGGACGAGGAGAGTCTCATGCGGGGCCTCGGGGATCCGCTTCCCGATCACCCGGATGATCTTCTCGAGTTCCCGCATCAGGTTCTTCTGCGTGTGCAGGCGGCCGGCGGTGTCGACGATCAGGGTGTCGACCTTCCGGGCGATCGAGGCCTCGACCGCGTCGAAGGCGACGGCCGCGGGGTCGGCGCCCGTGTCCTGCTTGACGATGTCGACCCCGAGGCGCTCCGCCCAGAGGGTCAACTGCTCGACGGCCGCGGCCCGGAAGGTGTCGGCCGCGCAAAGACAGACCTTGTCGCCGCGGTCCTTGAGGAACTTCGCGAGCTTGGCGATCGAAGTCGTCTTCCCCGAACCGTTGACCCCGGCCACGAGGATGACGGTCGGTCCCTCCGCGGCCTGCGCGAGTCTTCCGGACGCTCCGCGGACGCGGGCGAGCAGGGCGTTCCGGAGCCAGCGGCGCAGTTCCCCGGTCTCGGTGATCTCCTTCTTCTTCCACGCATCCTGGATCCCGGCGACGAGTTCCTCGCCGGTCGGACCGAGGTCGGCCGTGTAGAGGAGTTCCTCGATCTCCTCGATCAGGTCCTCGTCCAGAGGTCTCCGGCCTCCGAGGAGGCGCGAGAGTCCGTCCCCGAGCTTCTCTCGGGTCTTCCGGAGGCCCTGGAGCAGGCGGCGCAGCACCATCGTTCGGCCCCCTCAGTCCTTGCGGCCGCCGGAGCCGGAGTTCCGGGACCGTCGGGACGGGTTCTTCCGGGCGTGCTCGTTCTTGACCCGGTCCAGGATGCCGTTCACGAAAGCCCCGGAGTTCGCGGTCGAATATTTCTTGCCGAGTTCGATCCCTTCATTGATCGAGACCTTCGGGGGGATGTCCTCGCAGTAGAGGAGTTCGAAGATCGCCATCCGGAGGATGTTGCGGTCGATCGTCGCCATACGCCGCAGATCCCAGTTTTTCGCGACGCGGCTCAGGACCTCGTCGATCTCCGGGCGCAGCTCCTTCGTGCCGGTGATCAGACGGAGCGCGAACTCCTGGACGTCCCGATCCTTCGTCGCCATCTCGAGGAACTCCGTCAACTGATCCATGACCTCCTCGCCCCGGAGGTCGAGTTGGTAGAGGAACTGCAAGGCGACTTCGCGTGCTTTCGTTCGGCGGCGCATGTCGATTCCGGATCGGAGTGCCAGAGAGCGGTCCCGGGAGCTTCAGGTTTCGAAAGGCCGTGCCGGCGGCTTGCCGAGGATGCTATCGCCCGGGGGGGGCCATGCAAGGACGCCGGGGATGGGGGGCGGGGATCAAGCCCCGCCCAGGTCCTCCTCGAGGCTCGCCCGGAGATCGGCCGACTCGAGGACGGCCATGGCGGCCTCGGCGCCCTTGTTTCCCCCCTTGGATCCGGCCCGTTCGAGGGCCTGATCCTGGGTGTCGCAGGTCAGCACCCCGAAAGCCGCGGGGATTCCCGTTTCTTCCGAAACCTTCGCGACACCCCGGGCGACCTGGGCCGAGATGTATTCGAAATGGGGCGTGGCCCCCCGGATCAGGCATCCCAGGCAGACGAGGCCGTCATAGCGGCCGCTGGAGGCGAGCTTGCGGGCGAAAAGGGGGATCTCGAAAGCTCCCGGGACCCAGGCCACGTCGAGGTCCCCGTCGTCGCATCCGTGCCGCCGGAGGACGTCGAGAGCCCCCTCGAGAAGCTTGCCGGAGACGAGTTCGTTGAAACGGCTGACGACGAGGGCGAAGCGGCGTCCCTCGCCCTGCATCCGACCCTGCCAGATCTTCCCCATCGCATCCTCCTTGCCGGAAGGCCACCCTCCGGTCCTTCTCTCGGGTCCCGGAGGCGGGCAGGGAGGATAGCGTCCGTCCTCTCCCGATGCCCGGCCCGGGTCCCTATTTCCGGGGCGGGACCCTCGCGTCCCGCCGATTCCCTGCGAGAGATGCCTCCGGCTCACGAAAAACGGGTTCGGGGTCCGAGGGGTGGAGTTCGGGCCGGAGAGGGGGCCCGGATCGCACGGCGGAACCAGCGGCGGAAGTCGTCCAGGAGGGTGTAGCCGATCGGGACGAGGGTCGGGGTCAGGATCGTCGCGCAAAGGAGACCGCCGCCGACGACGATCGCCATGCCCTTGTAGGAGAAGCCCTGCTGGCCGTCCGGGTCGTTGAAGATCATCGGGGTCAGGCCGACGACGGTCGTCAGCGCCGTCATCAGGATCGGGCGGATCCGGTCCCTCGTGCCCCGGAGGAGGGCCTCCCGGCGGTCGAGGCCCCGGCTCCTGAGCCGGACGATGTGGTCGAGCAGCACGATGCCGTTGTTGACGACGACGCCGACGAGGACCATCAGCCCGATGATGACCGGAGCCTCGATCAAGCCCCCGCTGGCGATGAGGATCGTGAGCCCCGAGACGATCGCGAGGGGGACGGTCAGGTAGACCGCGAGCGGCAGGACGACGGACTCGAAGAGCAGGCCCATGACGAGGAAGACGAGGATCAGTCCGAGCCCGAGGGCCTGGAAGAGTTCGCCGGCCTGCTCGCGCTGGGACCTGGCCCTCCCGCCGATCTCCCACTTGTAGCCCCGGGGAACGGGCATCTCCTTCATGAGTCCGACGAGGGACCGCTGGAAATCCCCGAAACTGAGACCCTCGGGGCGGGTTCCGGCGACCGAGGTGACCAGGACCCCGTTCTGTCTCCGGATCCCCTCGAAACCCTTCGCGAAGCGGAACGAGGCGAGATCCCCGAGCCTGCGGAAACCCTTCGCCCCGGCCCAGATCTGCAGTTCCTTCAGGTCCTTGAGTTCCATGTCCTCGCTGTCGTCGTACTCGGCGATCAGGGACATCTCCCGGCCGTCGGGGCGGTGGATCTTCGAAACCTCTCTTCCGCGGAGGCCCCCGCCGACCATCGCGAAGAGGACCTCGGGGTCCACGCCCAGTTCCTGCATCCGGGATCGGTCGATCCGGATCCGCACCTCGTCCTGCCCCTCGGTCCGTCCGAGATCCACGTCCTTCGCGAGACCTCGGGCCAGGAGGCGCTCCTTGAGCGCCTTCGCCCAATCGCGGAGGAAGGCGGAGTCCCGGCCCGAGAGTTCGATCATGAAGCCCCGGTCCCCCTCCTTCGCGTCCTCGCCGCGTCCGCCGACCTGGTTGTTGATCTCGTATTCGATGCCCGGTTTCTCGGGAAGGAGGGTCCGGAGGTCCTTCTCGACCTTCCGGATCCAGGCCGCGCTGCGGCCCTTCAGGAACGAGAGGGAGAGGTTGCAGTTCCTGCGGTCGAAACGGGCGATGACGTGGCGGAGCTTCCACTCCTCCCTGCGGGCGAGGAGGAGATCCTCGATCTCCCCCGAGATCTCCGCGGCCTCGGCCAGGGTCGTGCCCTTGGGGTAGTCCCAGTAGACCGAGAGCTGTCCGCGGTGTCCCTGGTTGCCGACCTCGAACCTCCAGCCCTGCGCGATGAAGGCGATCAAGGCGCCGCCCGCGAGGGCGATCAGGGTGAGAGCCGTGAATCTCCGGCGGAGGCACCAGGCGAGGGAGCGGAGCTGGAGCCTCGTGAAGGCCGCGACGAACCCCCGGGAGGAGGGGACTTCCCCGGCCCCGTCCTCGCCCCCCCTCTCCCGGAGATGGAGGACTCTCGTGGTCGCCGGCAGGAGGATCAGGGCCACGAAGAGAGAGGCGAGAAGGGCGGAGGACAAGGGGAGTCCGAAGGAGCCGAGGATGACCTTGCTGCCCGGATCGTCGCCCATGAGGATCATCGGCAGGAAGACGACGATCGTCGTCAGGGTCGCCAGGGAGACGGCCGTCCCGACCTCCTGGACGCCTCGGATGCAGGCGCGGCTCCAGTCGAGGCCCGATTGCCGGAGCCGGTAGATGTTCTCGAGGACGACGACGGAGTTGTCGACGAGCATGCCGAGCGCGATCGTCAGGCTCGCCATCGTGATCAGGTTGAAGCTGCCGTCCTGGAAGAACAGCGTCGTGCAGGCCACGAGGACCGAGAGGGGGAGGGAGAGGGTGATCGCGAGCGTCATCCCCAGACGCCTGAGGAAGAAGAGCAGCACGAAGAACGCGAGGAGGCCCCCCATCAGGGAGGATTGCACGAGCTGGTCGAGGCTGTCCTTGATGAATTCCCCCTGGTCGAAGAACCAGATCGGCTCGATGCCGGCCGTCTTCGGGTCCCGCCGGAGTCCGGAGAAGAAGGCCTTGACCCTTCGAGCCGTGTCGACCGTGTTGGCCCCCGCGACCTTCCGGATCAGGCCGGAGACCGCGAACTTCCCGTCCACCCGCGAAACCCGGTCCCGGAAGCTGCGGACCTGCTCTACCTTCGCGACGTCTCGGATCCTGAGTCCCTTCCCGATCGGGAGGTCGCGGATCGTCTCCAGGTCGGCGTAGCGGAAGTCGGCTCGGACGAGGAAACGCCGAGGTCCTTCGTGGAGATCTCCGATCGGAAGGGAGCGGTTGTCGTCCTTCAGGGACTGGAGGATTTGGAAGAGCGAGAGGCGGTGCTGCCGGAGCTTCTGGCGATCGAAGAAGATGCGAATGGATTGGCCGATGCGGCCGAAGAGGAGGACTTCCCCGACGCCCTCGATCGCCTCGAGCTTGGGGCGGATCACGTTGTCGACGAGGTCGTGCCACCGCTGGTCGTTCCCCGGAAGGCCGATCGCGAAGAACATCAGGGGGATCGTGTCGCTCGATTCCCGCCAGGACCACCAGCGGTCGACCTCCTCCGGCCATGAGGGCCGCGTGCGCTGGATGCGGTCGCGGATCTCCGCGACCCCGAGGCGGGGATCGAGGTTCGGGGAGAGTTCGACCCGGATCCGCGTCCCCCTCGCGCCGCAGAAGCCCCGCACGCTCTTGACGCCGGGAATCGTCAGGATCTGGCCCTCGAGCGGGGCGTAGACCTCCCGTTCGACCTCCTCGGGGGTCGAGGTGCGGACCGGGATCCACATGTTGATCCAGTTGCTGGCCAGTCCGTCGGGCATGAGCTGCAGCGGGAGCCTGAGGACGGCGATCCCCCCGACGACGAGGATCGTCAGGGCGACCATCAGCACGAGGGTCGGCCGGTGGACGAAGCGGCCCAGGAAGTCGGACATGCGCGGCCCGCGGGGTTTCGGGGAAGTCTGGAAAGACGCCCGCCTTCCTTCCGGGGAACGGAGGTCGGCCGGCGGGAAAGGAGCGCGCCGGACGCGTTCCGGCGCTCCGGTCCTTTCCGGATGGATTCGAGGATATGCCGGGAATCTTACAAATCCCCGAGGATTCGAAGGGGGCTTTCGCTCCAATGGAGCGGGAGAACCCCTGAGCGGGGGCGAGGGCCGGCCCGGAAGGCGGCCCGGGCGTTCCGGAGGCGAAGACGGCCGGAGGCGGCCGGAAAGCGGGTGTCGCGATGGACTTTCTCAGGTGGATCGACAGGCGCAGGCATTGGTGGAAGGTCTTCGTCCTGATCTTCGCCGTCAGCGTGGCCGTCGTCGGCTACATCGGCGTCAAGACCTACGAGTTCGCCCCGCCGCTCGCCGAGTTCAGGAGCGAGAGGGGGCGCCTCCTCTTCCCGGCCCGGGCGATCACCGACGGCCAGAAGCTCTTCTTCCGCTACGGCCTGATGGACTACGGGAGTTTTCTCGGCGACGGAGGGCTCAGGGGGCCCGATTTCACGGCCGAGGCCCTGAACCTCTGCGCGAAATGGCTCCGCGAGGACTACGACCGGGCTTGGAAGGACCGGCTGCCGGACGCGGAGGATCGGGAAAGCTTCGTGAAGGCCCTCGTCGCGAAGGAACTCAAGAAGAACGGATACGATCCGGCCTCGAACACCGTCACCTTGTCCGAGGAGCGCGCCCGGACCTTCGACCGGCTGGTCACGTACTACGGGGAGAAGTTCGGCGCGGGAGGTCCTCTCGTCGGGGGCGAGGCCTTCGAGCCCGCGGGGTACATCCGGGATCCGAAGGAGATCCGCGCGCTCACGGCCTTCTTCTTCTGGGGGGGCTGGCTGTGCGCGGCCGAGCGCCCGGGGACCGGAGTCAGCTACACGCAGAACTGGCCCTACGACCCCTCGGCCGGGAACCTCCCCCCCGGAGGGGTCCTGCTCTGGAGCGTGATCGGGGTGCTCGCGCTGATCCTCTCGCTGGGCGTCGTGTTCTATGCCTACGGGAAGCTCGACCGGGAATCCGTGCTCGAGGCCCGGCAGGCCCGGCAGCCCCCGCCGGCCGAGAACGGAGATCTGGACCGCTTCCGCCCGACCCCGACGCAGCGGGCCTGCTACAAGTTCTTCGCGGTCGCCGCCCTCCTCTTCGGGTTCCAGGTCCTCGCCGGGCTCCTGACGATCAGCGATTTCCTGGGCCTCCTGAAACCCCTGGGGATCGCCTCCTTCCTGCCGGTCACCGCGACCCGGGCCTGGCACTCGCAGATCTCGATCCTCTGGATCGCGGTCTGCTGGTTCGCGGGCTCGATCTGGGTCCTTCCGTTGATCTGCCGTCCGGAACCGAAGAAGCAGCGCCTGCTCGTCGATCTGCTCTTCTGGATGCTCGTCTTCGTCGCCGCGGGGGCCGCGGTCGGGATTCCGCTGGGGATCTCGGGGAGGCTCGGCGACTCCTGGCGCTGGCTGGGGCTCCAGGGCTGGGAGTTCATGCAGATCGGCCGGCTCTACCACTTCGTCCTCTACGCGGCCTTCGTGCTCTGGCTCTGGATCATCGTCAGGGGGCTCCTGCCGGTGCTCCGGCGGCGGCAGACCTGGTCCCTCCCCAATTGGATGGTCTACGCGATCGCCGGGATCATCTTCATGTTCAGCGCGGGCTTCGTCGCCCGCCCCGATACGAACTTCGTGATCGCGGACTTCTGGAGGTGGTGCACGATCCACATGTGGGTCGAGGCCTTCTTCGAGGTCTTCACGACGATTCTCGCGGCCTATTTCCTCTACCTGATGGGCTTCGTCTCCCACGCGGTCGCCGCGCGGGTCGTCTATCTCGCGGCGATCCTCTTCCTGGGTTCGGGCCTGATCGGCATCAGCCACAATTTCTACTGGAACGCGAAGTCGATGGAGACGATCGCGCTGGGAGGCGTGCTCTCCTCGCTCCAGGTCACGCCCCTCGTGCTCCTGACGATCGAGGCCTGGCGCTTCCGCCGCCTGCCCTCGACCACGGCCGCGAAGCTCCGCTCCGCCGAAGGGAAGGAGGGATCCTTCGGGCTCTCGGAGGCCTTCCTCTTCCTGATCGGGGTCAACTTCTGGAACTTCATGGGGGCCGGCGTCTTCGGCTTCATGATCAACCTTCCGATCGTGAACTACTACCAGCACGGGACCTATCTCACCGTCAACCACGGGCATGCGGCCCTCTTCGGGGTCTACGGAAACCTCGCGATCGCCGCGATGCTCTTCTGCGCCCGTTGGCTCCTCGCCCCGGAGAGCTGGAATCCGAGGCCGATCCGCACCGCGTTCTGGTCCCTGAACCTCGGCCTCGCCCTGATGGTCGTCGTCGATCTCTTCCCGGTCGGGGTCTACCAGCTCCGCGACGTCATGAGCGAGGGCTACGCGCACGCGCGCACGCAGGCCTTCATCCACGGCGAGACCTTCCAGGCCTTCACCTGGCTGCGGGGGATCGGCGTCGCCCTCTTCGTGATTGGGGGGGTGCTGCCGCTGATCTGGTTCATGGTCACGCGCTGGGGGAGGCTCAAGGACACCGAACCCGCGACCGAGACGATGGTCGTGCCGCCGACGGTCCTCGCCGTCGCCGACCCCAAGGGCGGGTCGAGGGCGCTGCGGGACCTCGAAGTCGGCCCGGACGAGGACTGAGTTCCGCCTCCCGGCCGCGTCTCAGCGGTCGAGGGTGAGCTTGACGGCGTTGCTCGCGAAGACCGGCCCCTTGGAGTCGAGGACCAGGAACGCGCGGTGGAGGGCGAAGCCGAGCAGCCTCGGGTCCCGGAGGGGAGGGAGGGGGAAGGCGTCGGTCGCCTTCCCCGCGGCGTCGAGGACCGGGAGCTTCCCGTTCCGCCAGCGCCCGAGCAGGAGGGTGAAATGGGCCTGGAACCAGGGGTCGGGGTCCAGCGGGAAGAAGAGGCCGCGGAAGCGCTGCCCGCGGCTCGCGCCGAGCGCGCTCAGCAGCATGAAGGGCTTGCCGGCGCGGGCGGCGCCGGCCTTCAGGAGGCAGTGCTGCACCCCGCCCCGGGAGAGCGAGATCCTGGGCTCGATCCGCCGGAGGCTCCGGTCGAGACCCTTCCGGATCGTGAAGCGGTCGCGGATCCGTCCCCCGGCGTCGAGGAAGCTCCCCTCGAGGCGGTCGCCCCGGACGTCGAGGACCAGGGACCCGGGGACTCTCAAGGAGACCGCCATCGCGGGATGGTCGAGCCTCCCTCCGCCGACCCAGCCGCTGCTGCCGGCGACGACGTAGACGGTCCCCTCACGGGGGGCGAGGCCCGCGGTCGCTTTCGCGTAGATCCCGTCGCCGTCCGCGCGTCCGTCGCCCCGGTCGAGGAGGTTCGAGGCCGCGAGGGTCGTGGAGGGTCCGTAGTGGCCGTCGAGGAGCATCGAGCGCTCATAGGAGTGGCTGTGCCCGCCGAGGACGAGGTCGACGCCGTGGGCCTCGAGCAGGGGGAGGGCTTCCCGGCGCATGTCGATGAGGTTCGTCTCGCGGTCGGAGTCGTGCGATCCCTTCGAGTAGGGGGGGTGGTGCCAGAAGGCGATCAGCCAGCGCGCCTTCGCGGCGGCGAGGTCCCTCGCGAGCCATTTGAGCATCGCCCCGTTCCTGGAGCGGGCTTCGTCGAAGGAGTTCAGGCAGACGAAGTGGATCGGACCGTGGTCGAAGGAATAGTAGGACTCGGTCCCCGAGGGGACCCCGCCGGACTCGCCCTTCGACGGAAGGGAGAAGATGTCGTAGTAGGGGCCGCTCTGCTTCGCGGAGTTCGCGCTGTAGCCGTCGTGGTTGCCGAGAGCCGGCCAGAGCGGCAGCCGCCGGCACTGCTCGGGGTAGACCGCGAAGAACTTGTCCTGGTACTCGTCGTCCCGACCGGTGTAGTAGGCGTTGTCCCCGAGGAGGAGCCAGAGATCGGCGTCCTTTGCGCCGTGGAAGCCCTCGAAGGCGTCGCGGACCGCCCGGGCGGTCGCGTTCCCGGTGCCGCAGTCGCCGAGCACCCAGATCCGGATCGGTTTCGTGCTCGAGGGGCCCGGCGGGGTCTTGAAGCGGAATCCGGTCCCGCCGCCCGCGAGGGGGAGGCGGCTCGTGCCCACGGCGTAGAAGTAGGTCGTGTCGGGGGAGAGCCCGGTCAGCCGGACCGCGTGGTCCTTCGCGGGCGTGGTCGCGGTCCGGACGAGCTTGAGGGAGGACGGGGTCGGGCCCAGCCAGACCCCCGCGTCGCTCGGGCCGGCCGTGCGCCAGCAGATCGTGATCGCGGTCGGCGCGGCGCTCTGGAGGTAGGGGCCGCGGACGACCCTCGGCGGGCGGGGACCGGCCTCGAGCGCGAGGTCGAAGCTCAGATCGCTGCTCGCGGCGGAGGCCTGATGGACCTCGACCGCGAGGAGGTTCATGCCTTTCTTCAGGAGCTTCGGGTCGAAGCCGAAGGTGTGGAAGCGTTTCTCGTCCGCGCCGCCGAGGGCCTTCCTCGCGAGGGTCGAGGCGGTGATCGTCCCCGCGGGAAGGTTGAAGCGCGCGATTTCGACTCCGTTCAGGCGGACGAGGGCCCCGTCGTCCGCGAGCAGCCGGATCGAGGCCGAGCGGAGCCTCCCGGTCGAGATCTTGAAGCTCCGCCGGAACCAGGTCGTGATGTGCTTGTTCCAGGGGTTGCCGCCGTAGGAGAGGACCGTCCGCTCGTCCCCGTCCCCGTAGCCGAGTTCCGCCGGTCCGCTCTTCCACCGGGCGTCGGAAAAGGAGGGAAGGAACCAGCCCGCCCCCGGGTCCTTTCCGCTGTCCAGGTATTTCCAGACCGAGCCTTTCGGGACCGGGGCCTCGAGCCGGCGCTCCACGGGGCTCTGCGCCCTCGTGGGGCCCGCCCCGGCGAGGAGGAGAAGGAGGAAGAGGGAAGGGCCGCGCGGATCGAAGGGAGGCATGAAGATCCAGGATAGCGCCCGGACGGGACTTTGCCCGCGGAGGGAGCGTCCCGGCGCGGACGGACGAGGGGCAGGGAAACCTTGACACTCGAACCCCGAGGACTAGCTTTTTTTCCGCGGTCCGTCTTGATCCCGTGAACCCAGAAGGGAAGGAGATCCCCTTGAAGACCTTCGACACCTCTCATTTCCGGTTCGAGTGCCGTCGAATCCTCCCGAGGTTCTGCGCCTTGCTCTTCCTGATCCCCGCCTTCGGGCTGACGAGCTGTGCCTCGATCGAGGGCCGTTGCCTGACGCCGAGCGGAGCCCTGACGATCCCGACCGAACTCCCTCCTCCCAAGGACCCTAACGTCCTCCCCGGGGGGCTGACGATCCGGATCGATTCCCCGCTCCTCCAGGAGGATCCGGGTTTCAACCAGGCCTTCGTCGCGCGTCTGCGCCAGATGGGGGGCGGGCGGTTCCAGTCGGTCCGGGGCACCGGCAAGAAGCCGCAATACGTGATCCGGATCACGGAGATGACGAAGGAGAAGGGCTTCAAGGGCGGGGAGATCGAGGCCGTCATCGGCGGCGCCCTGGCCGGCGGTCTGGCCGGGAGCGCGGTCGGCGGACGGAGGTCCACGGCCGTCGGCGCGGGCCTCGGCGCGGCCGCGGCCTACTACGCCTTCGGCGAGAAGAAGGACGTCTGGGCCTTCGAGATCAACCTCGAGATCCTCACCTCGGAATCCGGGCGTTCTAGGCTCCGCACCGGCACGGACAACCGCAACGTGAACCGCAGCGGGAACCGCGACCAGGACACGAGCCTCACGACGACCAACCGCAAGAACTCCTTCAACTCGATCGATACGGCCTTCGACGTGACCTCGCACACCTACAGGCTGAGTTCGAAGATCGTCTGTCTCGGGAAGGGGAGCGGGCTCTTCTCGAAGCTCGACGACCGGAAGAAGGCCGCCCGCACGGCCTTCCTCAACCGTGTTCCGGCCTGGCTCTTCGGGGGCCAGGACGTCGGTTTCTGACGGACGTCCCGGTCCGGGCGGGTCGGACCGCGCCGCCGCCCGCCCGGGACCGGGTCCTCAGGGAAGGCGCTTGACCATGATCAGGCAGGGATTGTCCTCCCCCCAGAGGCGGTTCTCCTCCAGGGGGCGGAAACCGAGCTTGAGGTAGAAACCCCTCGTCCTCGCGTAGGGCTCGTTGTCGAGGGACGGGCCCACGGTCTTGACCTGGAAGAACTCCACCGATCGAGGCTCGAGAAGCCGCTCCGCGTGTTCGACCAGGGCCCTGCCGTAGCCCTTCCCATGGTGCCCGTTCCGCACCGCGATCACCTGGATCTCGGCCGAATACCGGTTGTGGGTCTTCAACGTGAGGAAGCCGACCAGTTCGTTCTCCACCTCCATCACGTACGTCTCCATCGAATCGATGTCCCGGCGGTAGGAGACGATCGCTTCCTCGATCCCGAACCAATCGGGAAGGCCCCGCAGGATCCTTTCGCATTCCGCCCCCTCACCTTCCCGGAGGGGGCGGATCCTTCCTTTTTCCATGATCGGGAGATCCTAGCATGAAGCTGCCTGCGAATCGGCCCCTGCGGGGGAGGGGCCCTCGCCGGGCTTCATTGCATGAAGAGGATCGCGGGGCCTCCGGTCTTCAGGCCTCCCTTTTTGGGCAGGCAGAGCGCCGCGATGCAGAACCGCCGCCCGATCACGTACTTCGACGCGGAGGCGGGCAACTGGAAGGTCGCGGTCCCGACGCCCTGCGCGTTTGAGAGGCCGGCGAAGGACGTGAACGGGGTGGTGTTCATCAGCGAAATGCCGAGGAGGGTCCATGCGTCGATGTTGAGGGGCAACCACTCCGCGCCGAGCCGGATGCCCGGCCCGAAACCGCTCGTGCCGATGTAGAGCAGGTAGGGGCTGCCCGCGTTGCTCGAGCCCATTCGCACGTGGAGGTCCCGGCGGAAACCCGCGGCCGTCCGGATCTCGACGAAGCGCGGACTCAGACCGATTCCGCGTTCGGCGATCGGGAGTTCGACGAAGGCGCTCGTGTTCGGCGCGCTGAGGATCTCGAGGTCGTGACTCTGGAACCAGGGCACGAATTCGATCAGGTGCTGTCCCGGCGTGCGATAGTACGCGAGGTTCTCGAGGCGGATGACGAGACGCCAGCCCTTGGGAACGATCATCGCGGTCTCCCGCAGGGCGAAGCGCAGCCGGTGCACGCCCGGAGAACTCCTGCGGACGGCCGTCGTGCCGCCGACGATGTAACGCTCGTTGTTCTTGCTGTCCCGCGCCAGCAGCGCCGCGCTGATCTGGAAGTCTCCGCTGCTCGACTTGACGCTGAACTCGACCATCGTGCGGCCGAACAGTTCCGTCTCTTCTTGCAGGATCGGGCCGACGAAGGCCTTGCTGACGAAGGGGATGCTCTGGGTGACTTTCTGGAAGGTCGCGAGGCTCTGACCGCCCTTGTCCGTCCTCGTGAAGGCGGTGATGTCGTAGCCGCTCTTGACCCTGTGCAGGATTTTGGTGCCGGCCTCGGCCGTGGTCGGGGCCTTCGAATCGAGCGTTCCGCCGCTGCGCAGGTAGAGCCTCGTCACGGGCGTCTTCGGGGGCCAGACATCGCTGTAGCGGTGCTCCCGCTCGGAAGCGGCCACCAGGTAGTCCGGCCCGAATTCATTGACGACGATCTCGTAGCGGGGCTGCTTCAGGAGGTCGTTCTTCCAGCCCTTCACGAAGTGATCGAACCACCGGCGGATCTGGTCGTCGATGAGGTTCTTCTCGATCGTGTTCTTCAACGGGACACCGTGCCCCGAGGTCGTCATCAGGCCCTTGAACAAGTAGCCGGCCGGAAGCTGCTCCAGGGAGTCGAAGCAGGCGGAGGGCCACATGCGATAGTCATCGTGGCCCATGCGGCTGAAGATCGGCACGCTGCTCTTCTTGAGAGCGTCCAGGCGACTTGCCTGGCCCTGGGACTTCTTTCGGGAGTAAATCAGGTCGTAACGCCCCTGCTTCGCGAGTTGCCATCCGGGGTTCGTCGGGTTCTTGGAGAGATCGACCGCGTAGTGCGTCTGCATGAGGAGCCCTTGGTGGGGGATCAGCATGTCGACGCGCTCGGGAACGTAGATCTGGGGTGCGACGGCGAGGATCTTGGGGTAGGTCTTCACCGACCCCGGGACCTTCAGGGTCTTTTCCGATTGCGCCGCCGCGTCGAAGCAATGGTCGCCTCCTCCCGAGCCCCCTGTCATCGCGAGGCGCGTCAGGTCGAAGAGCCCCGGCCGCATCGCGGCCACTTTGCTGAAGGACTCGGCGGCGTCGGTGATGATGCGGTCCCAGTCGTAGGTCCCGGTCCAAAACTTGTTCAGGAGGATCGTGTCTCCGTTGCCGCGCCAGTCGTAGGCGAAGGTCGCGTAGCCTTGGGCGGCCAGGTAGCGCGCCGTGCTTGCAATGGCCTTGCGGCTGTGGTTCTTGCCGTGAAAGCATGCGACGACCGGCCAGCCGTTCTTCGGAGGGGTCGCCTTGGGAACCCGGATATCGACCCTCGTCTTGTAGCCGTCGGACCAGGTCAGAAGCACGTCGAGGCGGGGGAGGATCGCGAAGCCGCCCGGCGGCACCTTGGGATCCTGGGCGGGGAGGAGGGGAGAAAGAAGGAACAGGGAAAGGGGGAGGAGGATTCGATTCATGAGAGGACTCCACTTTGGACAAGCCTTTTGCCGCGGGCGCCCGAGGGGCCCGCCGGAGTCCTGAACGAGATCCGCCCAAATGTCCCCTCATAATCGACGGGAAAATCCGAAGAGGTCTTGTCGGGCGCCCCGAAAGCCTTGCTGTGCAATGAGTTGCGGCCGGCTAGGGCGCGCGGCCCTCGAAGCGCGCCGCCTTCTCGGGCTTGTCCCAGGCCAGGTAGAGCCGTCGCAGGAGCGCCCAGGGAGCGAGGAGTCTGCCCCGCACCGAACTCCTCCGATCGGCCTGGACGAAGATCTCCTCGCAGCGCAGGAGGTCCCGCTCGGCGTCTTGGAACGCTCCGGTCGCAAGGTAGGCGCGCCCGCGGGCATAGCGAAATCGGTAGGCGACCGGCCCCGACCCGCCGCCCTTCGCCTCGGCTTTCGCGAGTCCATCGGTGAGGAGGCGCAGGCCTTCCTCGGTCCTCTTGCGGGCGAGAGCGATCTCGGCGAGTTCGACCTGGGAGATCAGGGTCTTCTCGTGATCCGCGCCGAGGGTCTCCTTCCGGATCGCGAAGAGTTCCTTCAGCATCGGCTCCGCCTTGTCGAGGCGCCCGCGCTCCCGCTCGAGGCGGGCGATGTTGGAGCGGAGCACCTGCACGTCGGGACTCGTCTTGCTCAAGGAGAGGGAGGCCTCGAGGGCCGCGTAGTAGCAGGCGGCGGCTTCCTCGAGCCTCCGCTGCAGGTGCAGCATCGCCCCGAGCGTGCTTCGCGCGCGCATCGTGTAGCGATGCGTAGGGCCCAGGGTCTTGATGCTCGCCTCGGTGACCCGTCGCATCATTTTGGTGGCTTCGTTCCGGGCTCCCCGGGAGAAGAGCAGAGCGGCGAGGTTGAATTGGTTGGAGAGGGTATCGGGATGTTCCTCGCCGAATCGCTCCGCGAAGCCGGCCAGGGCCGCGCGGTAGAGGGGTTCGGCCTCGTCGAGCTTTCCGCTCTCGTGATAGAGGCCGGCGAGAAGGCTCTTCGCGAGCAGGGTGGGGCGGGCCGTCCCGCCCAGGACCTCGTCCATGTCCCGGACGACGGCTCCGAGGAGTTCGACGGCCCGCCCGCGCCGCCCGCGCAGCCTCAGGAGGTCGCCCTCGCGCAGGCGGAGACTCAGCACCTCCGCGCTCTTTTCGCCGAGGGCCTTCCGCAGGCTCGGCAGCGCCGTCGCGATCAGCCGCTCCGCCTCGTCGAGCCGGCCCTGTTCGAGTCGAAGCACGACGAGGTCGCCGGCCGCCTTCGCGGCTTCGACCGAATCCTTCCCCCCGAGTTCCTCGCGCAGGGCCAGGGACTGTTCGAGGTAGCGTTCGGCGTCCTTCGGCGAGCCCAGGCCGAGGTAGGTCCGCCCGAGCATGCGCGCGAGCATCGCGAGGAGGTCCTTCTCCTTCGCGAAGCGCTTCTCGAAGATCTTCGCGACCAGGTCCAGTCCCTCGACCATGCGGACGTCCCTCGCCCCTTTCGCGGGGTTGGCCCTCGAGAAGACCTCCACGAGGAAGTCCATCGCGGTCAACGCGCGGTTGCGCTCCTCGACGGCGAGGCGCTCGGCCGCGCGGGCGCGCAGGAGGCCCTCGTAGGTCCCGGCGAGGCCGAGGATCAGCGCGAGCAGGACGGCGCAGCCCGCGAGCACGGCCGCCCTGTGACGGCGGACGAACTTCCGTGCGCGGTAGAGGCGGGTCATCGGAACCGCGTCGACCGGCTCGTCCACGAGAAGGCGTCGAAGATCCGCCGCAAACTCCTGCATGCTCGCGTAGCGCCGCTCCTTTTCGTTCGCGAGGGCCTTTTGCAGGATCCAATCCAGGTCCCTGGGGAAGTCCTTCGAAGCGACCGTCACCGTCTCCGGGCGCCGTTCCTTGAAGCTGCGCACGATCTCGGTGATCGAGATTCCCTGGACCGGGAACGGATGGCGTCCCGTCAGGAGTTCGAAGAGCACGAGACCCATCGAATACACATCGGAGCGCACATCCTGTCCGGCGCCGCCTTCCTCGATCTGCTCGGGGCTCATGTAGAGCAGGGTCCCGATGGGTCCGACCCGTCCCGTCAGCTCGAGGGCGCCCTCTTCCTCCGCGTCCTGGATGCGGGCGATGCCGAAATCGATCACCTTGGGGTGGGCCTCGCCGTCCACCAGGAGGTTCGAGGGCTTGAGGTCCCGGTGCAGCACTCCACGCTGATGGCCGTGCGCAACGGCGTCGCAGAACTGGAGGAAGAGTTCGATCCGCCCACGGGCGTCGAGTCCCGCGCGGTCCGCGTATTCGGTGATCGTGGTCGCGCCCTGCACGAGTTCCATCGCGAACCACGGAAGCTCCGTTCCGTCGGCCTCCTCGATGCCTGCTTCGAGGATCTGGGCGATCGCGGGATGTTGGAGGCGGGCGAGGACCATCGCCTCCCGGCGGAAGCGCTTTCGCGAGGCCTCGGATAGAGCCTCGGGGCGGATCGTCTTGATCGCGACCTTGCGCGCCGGATTCTCCTGCCGGGCCTCGTAGACGGCCCCCATGCCGCCGCTCGCGATGCGCCGCTCGATCACGAAGGGGCCGAGCCTCCGCCCGACCAGGGAGAGGGAGGCCGCCGTCCCGGCCCCTCGCTCCGCGAGCGTGTTCTCGCTCGGCGGGACGAGGAAGGCGTCCTCCCGCGAATCCGCCTCCAGCATGCGCCGCAGCTCCTCCCGCAGCTCCGGGGCATCGAGGAACTCTTTCGCGAATTCTTGCTCGCGCTCCGCCGCCGGAAGTTCGAGCAGGCGCTCGAAGGCCTCGCGCACGCGCCGGAAGGATTCACGGTCCATCGTCATGCCTCGTCAACTCGCTGCGGAGCCAGGTGCGGGCCGTGCGCCAGGAGCGTTCGACCGTTGCGTGCGAGCAGCGCATCACTTCCGCGCACTCCTCGATGCTGAGTCCCGCGAAGAAGCGGAGATCGACGACGCGGGCGAGTTCGGGGTCGAAGTCCGCGAGCCTCTCGAGGGCCTCATCGAGCCCGACCAGGTCGCTCGCCCGCTCCTCGAAGAGTTCGAAGAGCGCGTCGAACTCGACGCGCGTCCTTCCCCCGCCGCGCTTCTCGGTCTTCTTGGCCCGCGCGTGGTCCACCAGCACCTGCCGCATGGCCCTCGCGGCGACCTTCAGGAAGTGCCGGCGATCGTTCCAGCAGGCGCCGCCCGAGTTCGCGAGCTTCAGCCAGGCCTCATGGACGAGCGCGGTCGCCTGGAGGGTCGCCGCGGGCCCCTGCGAACGCATCAAGCGCTTCGCCCGCTCGTGCAGCGCCCCGTACAGCGTGTCGTAGAGCCTGGCTGAGGCCCGCGCATCCCCGCCTCGAGCGAGCCCCAACAAACCGCTGATCGCCTCGATATCCAGGTCCGAAATGATTCCCCCGGAATAGAACTCCGTCCCGAAGAAACCCCCACTCTATCACAACCGGAGCCCCCTCCCGGAGACCCACCCCCGACCGAGACCCTCCTCCTCCTCGAAACCCCTTCCCCACTGGAAACCCTGAAGAGCCTCTTCTTTTTCTTTACTCATGCCCTTCCTCATTCGGGGCTAACGCTCCGGTTCAGCAGCGGACCGTCCGCTGCAACCGGTTGTTATGCAGACCCCAAGAATCAGTACTTCCACTCTTCATGAGCCAGCGGCGCCCGCTTGAGTTCATCACGATGGATTCGCCACGTCGGCATCACTTGCTCCATCCACTCATGGAATCTGTCGTTGTGACGCCGCTCGTGCAGATGCACGAGTTCGTGAACGAGGACGTACTCGAGGCACGCGACGGGCTTCTTGATCAGCTCTAGGTTCAACCAGATCCTCCGGGCATCGGCGTTGCAGCTGCCCCAGCGCGTCTTCATGCGCTTGACCCGTACCTCGGCAACGGTCGCTCCGACCCTGGGCTGCCACTTGGATAGGAGCGGCGGGATCAACGCCCGAAGCTGTCGCCGATACCATCTCTGCAGTACGGTCTCTCGCTGATCTCGGTCGAAGCCTGGCGGCACGCGAAGGGCCATCGTTCCAGGCCCGGTTAGCCGTACGCGAGGCGCGCCGACGTGCGTTCGCACGTCTAGGAGGTAGCGGCATCCTTGGAAGTAGTGGCTCTCGCCGCTGACGAATTCCCGCTGAGACTGCCGTTCCTGCGCCGAAAACGCCTTCTGCTGGCGTCGGATCCAGCCCAAGCGGGAAACCACGGCGAGGCGAACGGCTTCATCGTCAAGGCGCAGGGGGGCCGCGACGCGAACTCGGCCCACCGGGGGATAGACGCCGACATGGAGGTTCTTGATGTCCTTGCGGACGACCTCTACGGCGATCCCGCCGATCTCGATAAGTTTCCGGTCAGTATTCACGCTGGGCCTTTACGATGTCGAAGATCCGGTCGGCAAGCGCTTCGTCGTCGCCAAGCTGCACCTTGATGGCATTGCGGACCTCGCGCTCCTTGAGTCGGTTGCCGCGCCAGTCCGCCTTCTTGACGGCACGGATGGCACGGTCCAGCGCGAGCGCGAGTTCCTCGCGTGAAGAAGGAACAGTCTCCGCGCCGTAGTGAGGCGTGGGCTCGGCAACTGCCGACGCCGAGGGTGCTTCCAGGTTGTCGTAGAGCGCCCGCAGCGCTCCGGTGTTGATAGCGGGAGGATAGTCCGGCTGACCTTCCGGTTGGCTGACCTGGCGGGTCAGTTCCACGATCTTCTTCAGGTACTCCTGGTAGTCGAGCGCCTCCTGCCGACGCTGCTCGATCAGCGCCGCCAGCAGCTCCGACATCTTCTCGTAGTACTTCGGGTTGACCGCCATCTCGTCGATGATGAGCCGCCGGACGTTGTTTTCGATGGTCTCGGCCACGGCCTCGTGATTCTCCCGCAGGCCTTTGGGAAGCTTGTCCACCGCAGCCTCACCCTGCTCCACGATCATCTGCACCAGCGTCAGGTCGTTGAACGCCGAGATCTTTTCGCTCTCCTCGGCGCGGATGTACGTGTCGAGCAAATGCCGCATGGCGGGCTCATACATCTTCAGATCCACGTAGTCGCCACTAGCGAGCTTCACCTCCTCGCGGACCTTCTCGTAGTGGCTCACCTCGCGCTTGATGGTCTCTACCTCGGCTTCGCTGTAGCCAGCCGCGCGCATCTCATTGGCAAGGTTGGCATAGGCGCGCAGGTAGGCGGCCGTCAGCTTGTACAGTGCCACCCGCTTCGGTTCGTTCTCCTTGAGCTGAGCGGCATTGCCGCTTTCGGCCGCGCAGAAGTGGCGCAGATAGGCGGCGGTATCGCGCGGCGGCTCGACCGGCTCGCAGAGGGCCTTGACGGCTTCCCGCGCCTCTTCCAGTCGGTCCCGGCCCTGCTCGAGACGGTCCTTGAGCAGGCCTTCCACGTCCTCCTTGTCGTAGCCGGCGAAGGCCTCTCCAGTGTAGTCTTTGATCGACTGCTCCAGCGAACGGAAGAGGTCCTTGTAGTCGATGATATAGCCGTACTCCTTGTCTTCCCCGTCCAGGCGGTTCACCCGGCATATAGCCTGGAAGAGGCCGTGGTCCTGCATGTGCTTGTCGATGTACAGGTAGGTGGCCGGAGGCGCGTCGAAGCCCGTGAGCAGCTTGTCCACCACGATCAGGAGCTTCATCTGTCCGGGCTGCTCGACGAAGCGCCTCTTCACTTCCTGCTCGAACTGCTCGACCTTGACCATCGCCGTCTCTTCGGGCTCGTCGAAGTGGCGGCTGAGCATCTTGCGATAAATCTCGTACTGCAGGAGCCGCTCGGTCAGGCCCTCGCCGCTCTCCTCGCCCTTGATGTCTGCGGGCTGCGGCCGGTAGGAGGTGACGATGGCGCACTTGTCCTTGAGCTCCGTCTGCTGGAACAGCTCGAAGAAGCGGCAGGCGGAGTAGATGCTGTCCGACACGAGGATCGCGTTGCCACGCCCGCTCTTCAGCCGGTCGCGGGTCTCGACGTCCATCAGGATGTCGGCGACGATCTTCTTCAGCCGGTCCTCGGCCGAGAAGATCTTGCGCATGGTGCCCCAACGCTGCTTGATCTGGGCGCGGGCCGAGTCGGTCAGGCCCTGCGTTTTCGATTCGAACCACTGGTCCACCTTTGCCGGGGACGTCAGGCTCTGGTCAATGTCACGCGCCTCGTAGCGCAGGTCGAGCACGACGCCGTCCTGCACCGCCTCGTCATACTTGTAGGTATGGATGTAGGGGCCGAAGGTCTCGATGGAGCGCCGCTTGTCGCCCTTCAAGAGCGGGGTTCCGGTGAAGCCGATAAGCATCACCCCCGGCAGGAGCGCCTTCATCGCCTCATGCAGCTTGCCGGATTGCGTGCGATGGCACTCGTCCACGAAGACGAAGATCTCGCCCTTGGCATGGAAGTCCCTTGGAAGGTGCTTCTCGATGTCAGCAAGGAAGGCGTCGATGTCCCCCTCTTCGGAACGCCCGAACTTGTGGATCAGCGAACAAACCAGCCACTCCTCGCTGCTGTTCAGGACCCGCACCAGGTCGGCGCCGCTCTTCGTCCGGTAGATGTCCTCGGAAACTCCCTTGAAGACACTTTCGATCTGCTCGTCCAGCTCGGTACGGTCGGTGATGATCAGCACCCGCGCGTCCCGCACGTGCTCACGGATCCACTTGGCCAGCCAGACCATGATCAGGCTCTTGCCGCTGCCCTGGGTGTGCCAGAGGATTCCGCCCTCGCGCCGCTGCACCCGCTGCTGGGCGGCCTTCACGCCGAAGTACTGGTTGTGGCGGCAGGTCTTCTTGATGCCCGCGTCGAAGACCATGAAGTCGTGGACGATCTCGAGCAGCCGCTCTTTGCCGCATAGCTGACCCAGCTCCCGCAGCAGCGGGTTGTCCCCGGCCTCAAGGTGCGCATCCGCCTCCTTCCAGCGCAGCCAGTACTTCTCCGGCGTCTCGATCACGCCGTAGCGCAGCCCCTCGGTCTCGTTGCCCGCCATCACGAGCTGGACGGTCGTGTAGAACGGTCGGATGAACTCCTTCTTCTGACTGTCGAGGCTCTGGCGGATGCCTTCGCTCACGGCCACCGTCGAGCGCTTCAACTCAACAACACCCAGGGCGACGCCGTTCACGTACAGGACGAGGTCGGGCCGCTTGGTGTGGACACCCAAGACCGTGACCTCTTCGGCCACAGCGAACTCGTTGTTCTCCGGCTTCTCCCAATCGATCAGCCAGACCGTGACGGTCTGCGCGCCCACCTCGGGCCGGACCCTGACGCCGTAGCGCAGCAGACCGTAGACCTCGCGGTTGGCATCGTACAGCGTCCTGCCGCCCCCGAGCGCCGCGGCCCTGTTCAACTCGAACAACGCCTTCTGGATGATCTTGTCGGAATGTCCCTGGCGCCGCAGCCAGTCGTCGAGCTGCTCCTCTTCGACGTTGCTGTTGCCCTCGCGGTCCTTCCAGTGGCCGAGGTATTCGTAACCCAGTGCATCGCCAAGAAACGCGATCACGCGCTTCTGGGTCTGGATCTCACGCTGGCCGACGCCACTCATCAGTCGGCCTCCCGCTTGGAGTTGGTCTCATAGAGTGTGTCAGTGATGGCGCCTCGGAATATCTCCTCGTTCAGGAACTGCAGCAATTTCTTGGCGGCGGCCCTGTCAGCAGGGAAGACGATTTTGCCGTTGGTAATCTTAACCTCAACTTCGTACCCGTTCGATCGAGCCCTTATCTGTCCGGCATTAAACTGATCCAGCACGCCGGAATCGCGTAGCATCGCGAATCGCTTGCGGAACCACTGGTTGGCGCCGACGGCCAAGGCGTCCACATCCTCTGCCATCAGCAACTCATGCTGAAGAACCTCTCTGATCTGCCGCTCGGACGCCTCTTCATAGAAATCTGCCAGCGGGAGGAAGGTATTGACGGTTCGGAAGCTGTGGAATAGCAGCTTCCTCTCGGCCGGCTTGTAGACCGCAGCCAGCTTCCTATCCAGCGTAAGCCCCGGGCGCTCAGCAGTCTCATAAGTGTCATTCCTCAAGAACAGGAATCGCCCCGGGCGGATCACGTGCGATCGACTGAAGTTCTGGAAGAGGCACAGCTCCTCGCCCTGTGCATTCCGCGCAAAGGCCACAACACCTTTGATCGACTCGACCAGGTCTTCATGGTCGCTGATGGCATCTAGATCTGCAGCCGTGTGGCTCGTCTCGTTCGCCAGCCAATCCGGCAAGGTAAAGTGCGCAAGGCGAAATCGCTCATGGTCCTCCGGTTCGTAGCCGGCATTGAAGTCGATCTCCGTGATGCTGTCCACAAACTCGTCGTACTGGGCCTGCCAGCTCTCCGCTAGCGTGTTCTGGAGGGCCTGGTGCAGGGGGATCCGCAGCAGGCGCACCTTGCCGCCTCGACGAGTAATGACCGCAAGCTGGAAGTTCTCAAGCATCGGCGTCTCCGGTCTGCAGATAGATGCCATGGGCCAGGCGTACGGTCTCGACGTCCTGGCCGGGACGCCGCAACTCCGCTTTGCTGATCAGCAAGTAAGAGACGCCGTCGCTGTTCTTGACCGAGTAGAAGTGATACCCGAGCAGCCCCATGACCGGGTTGAAATGGAACGCGCCGGCATGTGCAAACACGAGGAAGATGATTGCCAGGATGTATGCCCCCGTGAGCCAGTCGCCTGCGAACGCCATGTCTTTCGTCGACACAAACGGCAAAAGATAAGCGAGCAGGAAGGCCAGAACCTCCTTGCCGTCCCGCTCGAAGGCCTTTATGTGAAGCTGGTGCTGTTGCGCGTTCTTCGCCGCGTAGCGCAAGAGTCCCCGGCACAGGAACACAAGCAGCAGAGCGGCGGCAAGCCATCCACCCCACTTCGGCCATGGCCGATCGCGCGCGAACTCGTTGACCGCCACAGCGCCCAGGACCGGGGAGAGAGCGGTTGCCATCAGCAAGAACTTGGCAAACCTATTCAGCATGCCGCCTCCTCCGGTTTCACCAGTCGGATCCGGCCGGTGAGGAGCTGCTGCATCATTCCCTGCTTGATGGCCTGGGTCTTGTCGCGACGGCCTTCCAGGCCAGCGATCTCCGCGTCCATGTCGGAGAGGACATTGGCGATGGTGATCTGCTCCTCGCTAGTGCGCGGGTATGATACGAGCAGCGACTTGAGAGCTGGTTGTTGGACATTCGGGAGACCAGACCCGACGCGCAACCTCATGATCATGGGCTGCAGCTGTTTCAACGCATGAAAGAGGAATGCCTTATCGATGTCCCGCGGAAGGACCGAATAGCAATGCCCTCCACACCAAAACGCCTGTTTTATAAACTGGACGTACCCGCACGAATTCCCACCTTCGCTAACGGCAATCGTGTTGGCAGGCTTGTTAAACGTCTTTGCGAAGCCAGAAGGTGATATGCCACCGTTGAGGTGTGGATATCCGTCCGCGGCTTCGGCGTCCGTCACCCTGAGCTGCTCCCCTTTGCTCACAGCTGCCAGGTCATCAAGCGGCTTCGTCTCCCACTCCCCGCTGAGGCCCGGCAGGCGGGTCTTGCCGGTGAGGAGTTGCTGCATGGCGGCCCGCTTGATGGCTCGCTTCTTGGCGATCAGCTCGTCCAGCGCCCCGAGCAGCTCATCCACATCCGACAACGCCTCGGCGATGGCGCGTTGCTCGGCTGGTGTCGGTGGTATTGGGAGGGAGAGGTGCCGAAGTGTTGCTATCGAAAACTCGAGTCGCGTAGTTCCAACGACCGCCTGAGCAATCCGTGCTTGCGTAGCGCTCGACTCAAGCTGATAGGCAAGGTACTCTGGTAGGAGGCCAGTTCGTGGCCTTAGTCGCGCCAACTCCCTGCTGATGTTGCCTTCGAACCCCTTCGGGACAACGCCTACCCGACCGATTGTCCCTTTGATAGAGAGCAACACATCACCCGCTGTTACCCTGCTCCTGCCGTACCTCCGCTCAATCGCTTTGTCTGCGCGATGATGTCCGCTGTTACCGATGGCCTCAATGGACTTGATGGCAATGATCGGGATGCCATTATCCACGTGTTTGCCGACTTGAACGAGGCCGTAGCAGATTGGTGCGGCGGAATCAGTCAGCTCCTCGCACGACGCTGTCAACCAGTCCAGAGGAATGGTACCGACTTCGCACGCCCGGTAACCCGGAGCCACCTCGTGACCCACGGACGCGACATGACGGGCCAGCGCGGCTTCCTTGGCCTGAATCGCGTGGCGCCTCATCCCCACACCAGCCCCATCATCTTTAGGTGCCCCTCGACCTTGGCGCGGAGCATCTCGACCTCACGTTCCAGTTCCGGCAGCGGCCGGGCGTAGCGCTCCGCCAGCTCCTTGATCCGCGCAGCCAGACGCTGGGTGACGCGCTGGACTTCATCGTCAACGGCGACGCGCAGGGACGCAAGCCACTTGTCTTCGACGACGAGCTGCTTGATCTCGCCCTCGGTCAACTTCGCGTACCGCCTCAGCACCTTCTCATTCAGATCGGCCTGTGCCTGCTTGACCGCCCTGGCGCCCGCGGCCTCGGCTTCGATGAGGGCGAGGCACTTCTCGAGCGCCGCGCGTTCGTCGGCCAGCTCCGGGTCGGTGCCGACTTCCTTGAGTTGGTTCTTCACCGCCCCCTTGGTGACCTTGTTCTTGTCGTTGGTAGCGTCCGCGAGCGGTCCCTCCTCGCCGCTGTGCTCCTCCACGAACTCCACCAGCTCGCGCGCCACCGTTTCCTGCTTGGCCTGTAGTTTCTCGATGGCGGCCTGCTCCTCGGCGAAGAATCGCTGCACAACGAGCGCGGGCGGCACCAGGTCCATCTTGTACTTCTTCCGCTTGATCGTGAGGTCGGGCGTCTCCTTGAGATTGCGCGCTTTGTCCACGACGATGCCGCGCGGCCGGGCGGCCTCGACCCAACCGTCGGCCGCGATGAGATAGAGGTCGTCCTGCATCACCTCGGCCCAGTAGTCCATGAACCGCTGGTAGATATCGTAAGGGTCGATCAGCGGGAGGTCGGCGAAGCGGGCGAGCAGATCCTCGGAGAGATTGTCAAGGAACTCCCGGGGCCGGTCGCCGGCCTGGAGCTTCTCGAGCCGGGGCTGGTGGGCCTCCCGCCAGCGCTCGAAGACATCCCCGACCTGCTTGGCGAAGTTCTTGTACTCGGGGTGGCCGAGGATGGCCGTTCTCACCTCTCCGGCGGGCACGCGTAAGGTGCAGTAGCCCGAGCGGCTGCCCTCCTTGAACAGCGCCTCGCGCAGGGTGGCGAAGACCTGCCAGTACTCGCCCAGGGCGTCGATGTCGCGCGCCGGGATCCCGCCGTTCAGGTGCGCGTCGAGGTCGTGCAGGTCCTCGGGCTCGCTGGAGTCGATATAGCGGGGGAGGTTCAGGTTGTAGTCGTTGGCGGGGCTCGCGATCTCGGCCACCGGCACCATGCGCGAATAGCGGGGGACTTCGATCCGCCGCGTGAACACGTCCACGATCCGGTGGATGTCCTGCTCTCGCAGGCGGTTCTTGTTGCCGTCCTTGAGGAAGCCGCGGCTCGCGTCGATCATGAAGATCCCACTGCGGGCGTGAGCGTCCTCCTTGTCGATCACCACAATGCAAGCCGGGATGCCGGTGCCGTAGAAGAGGTTGGCCGGCAGGCCGATGATCCCCTTGATGTAGCCGCGCCGGACCAGGTTGCGGCGGATGTCGGCCTCCTTGTTGCCCCGGAAGAGGACGCCGTGGGGCAGGATGATCGCGCCCTTGCCCGTGCTCTTGAGCGACCGGATCAGATGCATCAGGAAGGCGTAGTCGCCGTTCTTCGCCGGCGGGATGCCGAGCTCGAAGCGCCCGAACTCGTCGTGGGCCGGGTCGAGCCCGTTCGACCAGGCCTTGGCCGAGAATGGCGGATTGGCCACGGCGAAGTCGAATGTCTTGAGGCTGCCGTCCTTGTTCCTGAATCCGGGGGCTGCCAGCGTGTTGCCGCGCCAGATCTCCGCGGTGGGATGGCCGTGGAGAATCATGTTCATGCGCGCCAGCGCCCAGGTGGCGACATCCATCTCCTGGCCGTAGATGGCGAGCTTCGCCGTCGAGGCTACGTTCGCGGCCTTGATCAGCAGCGAGCCCGACCCGCAGGTGGGGTCGTAGACCGTGGGCTCGGTCAAGTCGCCGGCGCGCTCGATGCCAATGACCTGCGCCATGATCCGCGAGACCTCGGCCGGGGTGTAGAACTGCCCCTTGCTCTTGCCGCTCTCGGTGGCGAAGTGGCGCATCAGGTACTCGTAGGCGTCGCCCAGGAGGTCGTCGCCCTCGGCCCGGTTGGCGCGAAAGTCCAGCCCCTCGAAGATCGCCACAAGCTTCGAGAGCCGGTCCTGCATCTCCTTGCCCGAGCCGAGCTTCCCCTCGTCGTTGAAATCCGCCTGGTCGATGACGCCCCTGAGGTCGTTGGCCTCGGCGAGCTTCGCGATGATCTTGTTGATCTTGTCGCCGATCTCCTTGTCGCCCTTGAGCGCCACCATGTCGGCGAAGCTCGCGCCCTCGGGCACCTCGATCAGCGAGCCCTCGGCGCTTGCCGCTTTGTCTGACACGTACTTCACGAAGAGCAGCGTCAGGACATAGTCCTTGTACTGCGAGGCGTCCATGCCGCCGCGCAGCTCGTCGCACGACTGCCAGAGGGAGGAGTAGAGCTGGGATTTCTTCAGCGCCATGGACTAGCCTCTATAGAAGTGGGTCGCGGCGGTTAGTCCGGTCTGCATAACGTCCACGTTGGGCGGGGTTCACTCTGACCCTTCAGGAGAACGCCTGCCGCGAAAACGAACGGAAGGAATACGCATTCCTGCACGCCGTGTAATGAACTCGATGGGATCAGCGAGCCGGGCTACAAGTTCGCGGACGAGCGACGCTGGCACTGGCTCATCCTCACTAAGAGAGTCGACGATCGCGGCAAGTTCGCGCCATCGCTCGTAAAGATCGCGAAATACCGGATGGCGCATAAACTCACGATCCGCCTGCCGTAGAGCGTGAGCAATGTATCCCGGCGGAAGTAATGCCTCTGGGCTATTAAGGAGTCTGTGCTGCTGACGCACAAGCTCCAGCAGTTCCTCAAGCACCTCTGCCCCGAGCGGGCCTAGGTCCTCACCAGATCGGTCAGCATCCGGAGATGCAGGAGTCTGGCGCTTGAGCTCATCGAGTTGCTCCGCCAAGCGAGGCCACCACACATCGAAGATCCCGTCCAGCCGCCCCTCATCGATAAGACCAGTTTCCTCGGCCTTGTTCAGGCTATGAACTAGCTTCCGGACATCTTCTTTATCTGAGATCGTGGATTGGAACTGGAGAAGCGGACCCTTCACTTCTGATCGCTTGAGGCTGAAGAGGAAAGGCGACACTCGACTCTGGTCGACCAACCTCGACAGGGCCCCCGCCTCAAAGTTCAGCCACGGAGCGTCCACATTGTCCCGCGTGACACACAGAATCCCGTACGAGGATGCTTCAAGCTCCTTTGAAAGATCCGTGCTCCACCTCGCTCCCTTATCGATGTCTTCAGAAGAGACATACGGCTCTAGAGACTGGATCACCGAAGGCAACCAGTCACGTAAGATGATAGCGAGCTTGTGGCTCAGATCTCCAGACCAACTGATGAAGACCTTCATCTCAATCGCTCCTCACGGTCGTAGCCCAACGCTCAGCATCAGCGGCGGCGCGGAGCGCCGTCCGCTGCATGCAGTTGTTAGGCACCGACCGGTTCACAGACCAATTACCTGTTGCTGGCCTTGGAGGTTTTTGCGCATCTCCGTGACTCCCATCTACGCCCTGAACCAAGTCTCGACAGTGGCACGCTCAGAACCAGCCAGAGAGCTGTAGGTAACAGCGCTTCTCAAGCTCAGATTCAGCATCACGAGGTCTCCACCACCGAGCAAGAGAAACGCGAACGAGAGTCCCCGCTGGGATCCGGTCAATCGTCGCTGTTTCTCCAACGTACGAAAATCCTTTACGAGGAAACCCGGTCCCACAGTCGTAGTGCTTCTTGTCATCACGTAGATGGAGGTCGCGATCAGGGATCCAAAACCCGGCGCTTCGGTCCGGGATACCGATACGCTCGCACACGTAGCCGTTGCCGCTGCCTGTGTATCGGACGAGGCCCCCGAATATCTGATCGATATCACCCCTCCACGGTGCTATACGCTCAAGGACGTAGGCACGCAGTTTGGTCCGATCACGGATATGCTCGATATGCCACCGCGCTGTGACGAGGACGTCCTCGACGTGGGGTGGGACCAATTGCGGTCTCGGGGTGTACCTGAGGTCCCATATCTGACCTATCTGGAAGGGTGCGCTCGTGTCATGGTTGTCGCCGGTCGAGGTCAGCAGCCGCACCGAACTCCCATCTTCGGCGATCCCCCCGATGCAGCGCGAGGCACCGCTCATGTGCGTTCGAGCCACGATGAGGACGTTCATGGCTTAATGTGCTCCAGTTCAACGCTCAGCTCTTGCGCCAGCCTCCTAGCGACGAGCCAACGATGGCACGCTTCGGGTTCCCGCTCCACGCAGAACAAGACCACCACGCGGGTGTCCGGTCCGACGGCATCCAGGAACTTCGTCGCGGTAAAGTTCTGCAAGCACTCTGAATTGTACGCCTGAACGAATGCAGGCCCGAGTACGGCACGCTGTCGCTTGCCGACACCAATTCGGTTGTCGTCTGTCTTCTGGATATCGCGAATGGCCTGAGATGGGGCCAGCTCCTTGATGTAGACATAGCGGATGCCCAAGGTGGCAAGCCGATCCTGCAGCCGGCGGCTGTTGGCGAACGCGTACGCCGACCCCCGAAGGCCGCGGCGTCGCCTGATGTCACAAAACGTATCGACACCGGCGTTGGTCAAGGCTGAGAAGAAGCCATCTTCGTCAAAGCCGTAGACGCCTATGGTGACAATGCGAATCTGATTCTGCATCGGCTACTCCCCGAGCGCCGCCTCACGGTGAATCGACGCGGTATTTTTTTCTCGACGTGAAGGTTTCACCGAAGAGGCTCTTCTGACCCCCTGTGAGAATCTGGATAATGGCCTGCTGGCTCACTAGGTTCCCGTCTTCATCGATGTGTCGGACTCGAATGCCTTCCGCTTCCAGCACATCGCCGATGAGCTTGCTACGATGGCACTCCTCCGGGCGCCCTTCACTGCACATAATGCAAACGCGTAGCCCCTTCTCCCACGCGGTGCGAAGCCTGCCAATCCCCCGGCGGAACGGCTCCGTGACCTTGAGGCGCTCGTAGTCGACCTTCCCGTTGACGTAGCATTTCTCGCCGTCGGGACGTCCTCCAAGGAGATCGCCCATGAAGACATAACGCATCCCCTCGTGCTGCAACGCAGAGGCCAGATTGTCCTTGGAAAACTCGGGCTTGAACTTCGAGTACGGAGCCGAACGAACATCGACAAGGAAGTCGATCCTGTGCTCCTTCAGCAAAGTTACTAGCTCATCAAGCTCGCGTTTTCCGTAGCCGATCGTGTAGATGGCTGTTTCCTTCATGGCGTCATGTTCTCCACGAGATCCATCGCAAATCTACCTCTCACACGCTTCACCAGCATCCCACTGATCATGCGGGGTCATACGCGAGCCTAACGACAAAGTTCACTGGCCGCTATGGAGCGCAGCGGAACAGCGGCCAGTGCAGCGCCTTGTTAGACGGCATGTGTTGAACTCCGGCCAGACTCTATCACGGGTGTCTCCCGAGGTATTGTCAAAAGCTGTGGATGGCTGAATCACGCGGCGACCTTGGTTCCATCCTTGAATCGCACTCCTTGGAGGACGTCTCCGAGGAGTTGGTGTCCATTCAGCT
>Ga0256830_1000061_pt1 | contig 93712 bp, 97 predicted proteins | sample 128326metaG_FD_190537 | JGI IMG/M metagenome (GOLD analysis project Ga0256830, IMG submission 190537) | Hydrothermal vent microbial communities from Lau Basin, Pacific Ocean - 128-326 | ecosystem: Environmental > Aquatic > Marine > Hydrothermal vents | place: Pacific Ocean: Lau Basin | collected...
CTCCAACACCTGTTAATCCGAGCCAAATCAAGGTCGGTGGCCTGCTCAGCACCCGTCTGGATGCGGTCATTAACCCGGCTGCTACGGTCGCCGAAATAAATACCGCACTCGAAAGCGTAGGCGCCAAAATCGATGGCATGGCGGCTAACGATCCTACTGTCGTCCTGAGTATTCCGGAAGTAGCTGATAGAGCAGCTGCACAGCTTATTGCGGATACGCTTCAGTCTAGCAAGGCTTTTGTCTTTGTCACCGTTACCTTTGAGGCAAAACCGCAAAGCCAAAACTCAGGTATCGCAAAACCCCGTATTTTGCCAGCACCGCAGAGACTCCGCGCTCGACAGATGGTTCCCTTGCAACCCAATGACTGGTACCAGGCTGCGCGTTTTCCAGCAATCGAGCGTGCCGATACCACGGTAAATGCAGTTAACCGGCCGGTGACAATAATAATACCCAGTACCTACGCAGCCGACATCACAACAGACTCCAGCAATATTCCGAATCGGTCCTTCCTCGACGGAATACTGGGTGACGGGACTTTAGTGGATTACGGCGATGCTGAAACCGATCTTTTTTTTGGCAGTTATGGTTACTCTATCACATCGATAATAGGAAACAGCACATCACCTAATAGTGCCTATCCTAAAATAGATAACAATCTATTGAGAATCGACTCCGCCCCGCTTAGTGGTTTATCGTATACCGGCATGGTGATGGCGATTAAAAATAGTGTGATTGACTCAATTAATCTCGAAACTGTCGGCGATGAAATAATTCTGTTAACCGATTTTGTATATGTCGATGATGACTTTTCTGAGCGTGACCGAACCTGGCGCGCCATTGATGCCCTGAACTGGCGTCATGGTGGAGGGGGTTTTCTTCATGTAGCGGCAGTAGGTGAGCTAGGCGAAAGCACAGGCCCCGCCAGTCAGGCAAAATACTCTTCACCGTTTGCGGTCTCCGAAGCCTATCCCGATCTCAGCGTTCTATTGGCAGAAGATCCGGCTCTGGATGTTAGCTCTCCCGCTGTTGCTGAATTTATCGAGCTTCGTTTTACATTCAACAACCCACCACCAATCGGTAACCTGATTACCGTTGGCAGCTCCCAAATAAATGGATACACCCGATCATATTTTTCATTGCCCGGCGCCGATGTCAGGATGATTGGCGAGGACGTCACAGTAAACTGTTACACCCAAGCGGAAAACTGTATAGAAAATCAATGGATCATGTCAGACACGGGCGTAGCTGCCGCACAGATTGCAGCGCTAGCAGCATGGATGCTGAACGCAAGCCAGGGGCTTATTGAGTTTGACATAATAGCTGCAATCAAGCACACCTACCAATATGGGCAGCTCGTTGGCATCGTCGATACCTATGCCGCATTATTATCGCTAGACACTTCGATCGCGGAAGCACCCATCCGCAAAAGCATATTAGATGTCACCGACACTACTGGAGCCGGTGACAGAGATGGAGTTTTTGATGAAGGTGATATTAATGCCTGGCTCAATACGATCTTTCCTGAGTTCCCTGATCTATTTGCCTTTGATCTAAATGGCGACGGACATACTGGCGGCAGTGACACCGCCTGGTTCGATCTCGATATTAATGCTTTACCTGTGTACACCACCGTGACACAAACCATCGGTGATCGAGAAGTCACTTTCAATGAAGAAGCAGTTACAGATTTTGATGTGCTGTGTTATTACGCTTACTCGGCTTTATATACGGGTGATGAAGAACAACGCGAAGAGTTGCTACAAGAAACTTGCAAGCAAAACTTTTTTGTAATAATTGAAGTCAATGGCCCAGAAGAACTCGAAACCGATGAATTCGAAACGATTGAAATTAAATTATTAAATTATTCTGGTACTGAAAACTTGGCTGGGCTTTTTGTTAAAATTATAAATGTCACAGGTGGTTCGGTTAGCACGCGAAATGGGGTTACCGACAGCGAAGGTGTTTTTACAACAATCGTAAATTTGAATGAAGCAAATGAGGGTGAAGAAGGTGGGCTACAGTTTATTATCCAAGTTTCCACGACAGAAAGTGGCGACCCAATCAAAAGTATTGAGCATTCAATTGATTTAGTGACACTATTGCCTGATGGCGTTTACTACATTGATCAAGTACACCGAGTTGCCGCGACTTTTGGAAATGCAGCTTCGGTTGTAAGTTTCGGTTTTAAATTTCTTGACGGTAACGGTAATTCTACCGTTACTGTAACCGACGGTGATCTGTCGACAGATAATTTCGTACAATCAAGATTAAATTATGGTGTCTTCAATAACGTAAATAATGCCATCGTATTCGGAGAAGGTTTGCAGATACAGAGTTTTGCAAATGTTCGATTGGTAGGCACAGGCTCTATTGATCAAAATCATTCAAAAGTTGAATTCGAAGTTATCGGCACTGCAATGCCGTATTCAATACAATTCTATAATAATACCGACGTAGGCAATATGACGTGGGAAATGAAACTAACGGATCAGTTGGGAAATTTCATTGTGAATTGTCCTTTGCAAGGTTCGTGTGGGAATACAACAGACTTTTCAGGGGAGTTTTCAGGGGAGTTAAATGCTGGCCTATACAGCTTTGAGTTTGACGTTGGACTAACTGGAGAGGGGGCTGCAAAAGCATGGGCAATACTTAAAATTGGCGAAGTAGGTCTATGGGCCCAGTAGTGTCCGGTTAGAAATCTGCAGTAACTAAAGGGCTCGGAATATTATCTACTAAAGTTTCCCGCTTTTCCCTACGCCACCATCGCGCACTTGAGTGTTTTAAGCATAAACACATATCATAAGCCAATACATCGCGTTGCTTGCCATAGAGATTGACCGAATAAGTCGTCGCTAAATGCTGGAATGATTCGGCCAGCGTAGTGGCATTCCCTCGCTTGTTGCCGTACTTTTTGGCTCACCCTCGTTGTTTTTTATCGCGTTCGGGTGGCAAATCAAAAAGCGAGGAATTAACCCGTAATCGAGAGAGTAGGTGACAGTGTTTACCGATGATCTTATGCATGGGCTTAAACAAACCATCGTTACCGAACCCACTATCGGTGATGATCAACATCGACGTGTCACGAAATTCTTTTGATAACGTATCTTTGCGAGAGATTATAAATTGTTCTTGGAGAGGGGTAAGAATATCGCGTAGAATAAACATGTGCTGACGTTTTTTTAAAATCTTTTAGGTATGATTAAAAAGCGTGAAACTTTAGGCTTGAAAAACACCGAGTTGTTATGTAACCACTCCTCACCCTATATTTTTCCCATAAAATATTTCAGACATCTCATGCTTCAGACTTTGATGTATTTTTTCAATTTCCGCTTCCGGCAAATCGCTGGCTGACACGCCATATAAATAATCATTCAAATCAAATTCTTTAAGCAACATTTTAGTATGAAATATATTTTCCTGATAAATATTAGCATCAATCATCTGATATAAGTTTTGAGTATCTTCGGCAATATAGTTTTGAATAGAATTAATTTCATGATCAATAAAATGTTTATTTCCATCTACGTCACGAGTAAATCCTCGTACCCGATAATCCATAATGACAATGTCTGAATCAAAGCTATGGATTAAATAATTTAACGCCCTTAAAGGCGAAACACGGCCGCAAGTTGATACATCGATATCGGCTCTAAATGTATTTATTCCAACATGCGGATGGCTTTCGGGATAAGTATGAACCGTGATATGACTTTTATCTAAATGCGCTACAATTGAGTCTGGCAAAGGGCCGGGCTGTTCTATCGTCCCGTCTTTTGCGACTAATATTTCAGACGCCATTGGCTCTTCGGATATCAACATGGTTACGCTGGCACCCTGAGGCTCATAATCTTGGTGTGCTATATTTAAAACATTCGCACCAATCATATTGGATACTTCAGTTAATATATTAGTGAGCCGTTCGGCGTTATATTCTTCATCAATATATTCAATGTATTCTCTACGCTGCTGCTCTGTTTGTGTATAGCTCACATCATAGATGTTAAAACTCAAGGATTTAGTTAAATTATTAAACCCATGCAGCTGGATTTTTTTTTGAAATTTAATCATGACACTAGAGCTTATATCATCGAGGAGATTGGAGGATGGAAAATCATCTGCACCACCACTCCATCAGGATCAAAACAATAAAAGCTTCTCGCCCCGTCTCGATGAGTTTTAGGTTTGTTACGAATACTCACCTGGTTTTCTAAAAAATAGGCAAACCACTCATCAACATCTTCGGGTTTTTCTAAAATAAAGCCAATATGATCTAAGCGTTGGTAAGCCGATTCAAGCTTGACTCCATCAACGGCACGATGCAAAGCAAGATTATCACAACCGCCCGACAGATAGACATTGTTAGGATCTGGCCGCCACTCAACTTTCATTCCCAATAAATCAACATAAAATTTTTCACATGCATTAAAATCACGAACAAACAATGCAACATGACGCATACCTTTGCTTGGAGGCGGACGCTTCATTTCACTAACACCTTATTCTTGAACTTGAATTTCATAGGCATGCGTTATTGCAACCGCCTTGCTTAACATGATTGACGCCGAGCAATATTTCTCAGCCGTTAAATCAACCGCACGTTTTACCTGCGCATCTTTCACACCTGGTTTAGCTTTCACCCTAAAATACACATGAATTTTGGTAAATACTTTGGGTGCTGAGTCTGCGCGCTCAGCAGTAATTACTACTTCGCAATCAATAATCGGTTGGCGCGATTTTTTTAAAATACTCACTACATCATAAGCGGTACATCCACCCAGTCCTAACAATAACATTTCCATCGGCCTTGGCCCTAGATTCCGGCCTCCACCCTCGAGCGGCCCATCCATGACCATGGCATGCCCACTTTGAGTTTCCCCAAGGAACATCGCATCTTCAACCCATTTGATTCGTACATTCATTCCCATAAAGCTCCCTCGCAAAAGTGCCGACATATACATAGCAAGCGCGATTTTATCACAAGCGGTTTTTTTTCGACACGGAACACCTAGGGGGGCACCATGTCAGCAATAGCTAAAGTCATCAATACAGCGAGTTTAGATTCTTCGAGTAGAAGCCCAGCAATAGAACGTTTTCTGCAACATTGTCATCGGCATAGATATCCGGCAAAAAGCCTGATTATCTATGCGGGCGACAAGCCCGATGTACTCTATTACATAACGGAAGGCTCGGTAGCGGTGTTGATGGAGGACGACGAGGGCAAAGAAATCGTTTTGGCCTACTTAAACAAGGGCGATTTTTTCGGTGAACTCGGCTTGTTTGAAGAAACCTCGGGCCGCAGTGCATGGGTAAAAGCGCGAACTGAGTGCACCTTGTCCGAAATAAGTTACTCTAAATTCCGTCAACTCGCACATGATGACAGCGACTTATTATTTGAACTTTCGGGACAAATGGCTGCAAGATTACGCAAAACAAGCCGAAAAGTGGGAGATCTCGCGTTTTTAGATGTTACTGGCCGTATCGCGAGAGCTCTGCTAGACCTATCTGGCGAACCTGATGCAATCACCCATCCAGACGGCATGCAAATTAAAATCACTCGACAAGAAATAGGTAAAATTGTAGGTTGTTCACGTGAAATGGCAGGCCGAGTATTGAAGGAATTAGAAGAACGCGAATTAGTCTCCGTAGCGGGCAAAACTATCGTGGTTTTTGGAACACGGTGACACCAACAGATAATCCTAGGAGCTTGTCCGAGAACCGCTTTTCTAGGCAGGGAAAAGCTTACTCAACTGCTCACCCGGAGAATCTGCCCGCATAAATGCCTCGCCCACTAAAAAGGTGTTAACCTTGGCGGCACGCATTTTTTCTACATCAGAAACCGCTAATATCCCGCTCTCGGTAACCACTATCCGATCACTTGGAACCCTCGCCAACATATCCAGTGTTGTTTCCAAGCAGGTCTCAAATGTCCGTAGGTTTCGATTATTAATTCCGACCAAGGGTAAATTAATTCGCAGCGCTCGCTGCATTTCTTCCTCGTCATGTACTTCGACCAAAACGTCCAAACCTAAGCTTGTCGCTAACGCTGCCAATTCATCGAGCTGAGCATCACTCAATGCAGCGACAATCAATAAAATACAATCCGCACCTAAAGCTCTCGACTCATAAACCTGGTAAGGATCAATCACAAAATCTTTTCGCAATACAGGCAATGCACAGGCATTTCTTGCTTGCTGCAAATACCTGTCAGCACCTTGAAAGAAATCAATATCGGTTAAAACAGAGATACACGCAGCACCCGCTGAGGCATAACTGCGCGCAATTTCTGCGGGATTAAAATTTTCACGCAATACTCCCTTGCTCGGAGAAGCCTTTTTTATTTCCGCAATAACAGCCGCTTCGCCTGCTGAAATTTTGGCTTTTATCGCCGCCACAAAACCACGTACTGGCAAAGCCGTTTTGCACTGTGATACCAACTCATGCAAGCTCACATGATTATTCCGCAGTATTAGCTCTTCGGCTTTGCGATCTAATATTTTTTTTAAAATATCCGGCGTTTTATTATTCATTTTACACTCATTGTTTTTTATAACTACTCAGCGCCACGCAAAGTTTTGCTAAATGCGATCAAGGCCGCAAGTTTTTGGCGTGCTAAACCATTATCAATGGTTGACTGCGCACTTACCACGCCCGATTCTAAACTCTGCACTAAACCTGCCGCATATATCGCAGCCCCAGCATTAAGCACAACGATATCTCGTTGCGGCCCAGTTTCTCCATCAAAAACGCGCTTAATGACATTTAAGCTCTGTTCAGCACCATCAACCGCTAATGCAGACAATTCACTTTTCTGCAGACCAAATTGCTCAGGCGAAATTTCGTAACAACGAACGACACCGGCTTTTAATTCCGCGACATTGGTATTTGCGGCAATACTAATTTCATCCAACCCATCTTGCGCATTCACCACTAACACATGATCGCTACCCAGCTGTTTTAACACATTGGCAAGTGGCTCAACTAAGGCACTAGAAAACACACCTAACACTTGATTAGGCGCTCCCGCTGGGTTAGTTAATGGACCTAACACATTAAAAATGGTTCTTGCAGCCATTTCTTTTCGCGGGCCAATGGCATGCTTCATCGCACCATGGTGGCGAGGTGCAAACATAAATCCCACCCCTACGCTGTCCACACATAAAGCAACTTGCTCCGGCGTTAAGTCCAAGTTCACACCTGCCGCTTCAAGCACATCTGCACTACCCGACTGACTGGTAATAGAGCGGTTACCATGCTTCGCCACTTTCCCACCGGCACCCGCAACCACAAATGCACTCGCCGTCGAAATATTAAACGTATTCGCGCCGTCACCACCCGTGCCACAGGTATCGACCAAGTTCGGCCCGTTAACTTTAACCTTGGCAGCAAGTTCACGCATAACCTTAGCAGCCGCTGCGATTTCATCGACTGTTTCACCTTTCATGCGCAGGCCAATCAAGAAACCACCAATTTGGGCTGGCGTCGCATTTCCCGTCATTATGGTTCGCATCACATCTTCCATTTCTACTGCGCTTAAATTTTTACGCTCGGTGACGGCTCTTATTGCACCCGGCAAATCCATATCAGTCTCCATCAATTATTTTTTGATTTAGAAAATTCTTTAATAAGTCATGCCCATGTTCCGACAAGACCGACTCAGGATGAAATTGCACACCCTCGATCAACAGGGATTTATGCCTTATACCCATAATTTCATCCAGCTCACCCGCTGCGTTTTGAGTCCAAGCGGTAACTTCCAAACAATCAGGTAGCTTATTTTTATTAACCACCAAAGAATGATAACGAGTGACCTCAAATGGGTTTTTTAATTGCTGGAAGACGCCGCTGTTCGCATGAAAAACCATCGATGTTTTACCGTGCATAACTTGCTTAGCATGCACAATATTTCCACCAAAGGCCTGCCCAATACTTTGATGCCCCAAGCACACGCCCAAAATAGGTACTTTCCCTGCAAAATACTTAATCACCTCAACCGAAACACCGGCTTCAGTAGGTGTACAAGGCCCTGGGGAAATAACAATACGCTCTGGCCCCAGCGCCTCAATCTCAGCCACACTGATTTGGTCATTGCGCTTTATTTCGACTTTTTCACCCAGCTCACCAAAATACTGCACAATGTTATAGGTAAAAGAATCGTAATTATCTATCATTAGTAACATGGCGTTAATATAATCTCAGAAATGTTATTGGATTTAACTTGAATTTGGCAGTTTAACATACACACAATAAATTCACTTCCCACTTGATTTTGAAAATGAGAATCATTATCATTTTCTATTTATTACTTCGTTTACCCTAACATAAAAAGAGAGCGTCCGTGAGAAACACAATATTAATCATTAGCTTATTAGCCTCTGCGTTCCTAATACCCGTAGCAACTGCCGTTGCAGCGGATGCAATTACCATCTATTCTGGCCGAAGCGACAAATTTGTAAAACCTGCTGCTGCAAAGTTTACTGAAAAAACAGGCATTAGAGTCGTCCTGCACTCCGCAAAATCAACCGCCTTGCTCGCAAAATTGAAACTGGAAGGCAATAAGACAGACGCCGATCTTTATCTCAGCAACGATGCAGGTAACCTACAGAAAGGCGCTGACCTTGGCTTATTTCAAGTAATGCCTGAAGATTTAATTAGCTCGATTCCCGCAAATTACCGCGCTAAGGATAATACCTGGGTTGGCTTGTCCGCGCGCGCGCGCGTACTCGTCGTCAATACTGCAAGCCCGTGGAGTAAAAAAATTAATTCCGTATTTGACTTAGCCAAACCCGAATTAAAAAACCAAATTGCAATCACCCATAGTGGTAACGAGAGCTTCATCGCAGGTGCCACGGTATATATGCTAAAGGCCGGTGAAAAAGACACTAAAAACTGGCTTGCTGGCTTAAAAGATAATTCTAATGGTCAGTATTTTAATAAGCACAGTAAAGTTGTCAAAGCAGTAGCCACTGGAAAAGCGAATGTAGGCCTGGTTAATCATTATTACATTTACCGGTATTTAAAAAAGAAACCTGATGCAAAAATCAAATTGGTCTTACCCGATCAAGGCAAAGACGGTCTTGGTGTAGCCTGGAATGTTGCGGGAATCGCGATTTCTAAATACAGCAAGAACGCAGAAAATAGTCTGGAGTTTATTCGCTTTTTGGTTTCTACAGAAGGGCAGCGTTTATTTGCTGAGGTTAACCTCGAATACCCAACTCGTGATAAAGTAGACACGGCGATGGAAATTCCCAAACCCGGAAGCTTTCATGTTGCCGATATTCCGATGTCCGAACTGGGTCGCCAAAGAGATAAAACCATTGATTTAATCGAAGCCATAGGCTTGCCCTAATCGTGGCATCACACAGTATTGTTGTAACAAACATCAGAAGTAAATTAAGTAGACTCGGCCTTAGCGCCAGCCTCGTTGTATTTTGTGCCATCATTCCTTTGCTTTTTGTCATCAACGCAAGCACCGGCTTGTCTGCAGAAGACTGGACTAGACTTTGGAATAACCGATTACCTGAACTGTTTTCAAACACCATCATTCTATCGCTAATGGTTGCCTTGTTAAGTTTCGTACTCGGCGTTTCATCCGCATGGTTTATCGCCCGTAAAGATTTCGCCGGCAAAAAAATCGCCGTGTGGCTAATGCTGCTACCTCTCACTATTCCAACCTATGTTTTTGCTCACATTTATACTAATTTAACCGAGCAAGACGGTTGGATAGGTATCGCTTGGATGGCAATATTTGGTGATAACATTGCCATTCCAGATCTTTACAATATATTTGGCGCAACATTTATATTGTCTCTAGCTGGTTTTTCCTATGTTTTTTTATTAGTGCGTAGCGCCTTATCACGTTCAACTAAAAACTTAGAAGAAGCCGCCCGTCTGCAAGGCGCATCCACTACCACTATTTTCTGGCGAATCAATTTACCCTTACTACGGCCAGCAATCGCGGCGGGCTTAGCCGTCATCGTATTGCACACGCTTTCCGATTTTGGTGCCGTAAGTATGTTACGTGTACAAACATTCACGCTGAGTATTTATAATCAAATGAGCGGTCGCTTAGACTATCAAAGTGCTGCAGCGCTCAGTCTTGTACTCATTGCATTAAGTTTAACTTTTCTTGTTTTGGAACGATTTTTTCGCAATCGACAACGCTTCTATTCAGGCGCTCAATCTCGGCAATTAGAACCCGTAAAAGCGCAGCCTTTCGAGCAACTTCTTATTTGGAGCTGGTTAGGACTCATCGCTTTTTTTAGCTTTATACTGCCGCTAATTTGGTTAATTTCGTGGAGCTGGGAAGCCTGGCAACAGGATTTAATCAGCGAAGAGTTTTGGGGTTATGCGATGAATACTGGGGTCGTTTCTTTTATTGCGGCTACGATTGCATTGATAGTTGCATTTCCGGTTGCTTTTTACCACACCCGCCACAACACCTTACTCAGCCAATCCTACCTGCACTTATCTAGCGTCGGTTTTGCACTACCGGGACCGGTCATCGCTCTTGGCGTTCTCAGCTTTGTACTTGCCCAATTACCCATATTATACGGAACACTCGCAGCGCTTGTTTTTGCAATGGTGGTGCGTTTTCTACCGTTGGCTATTCAAGCACAAGAAGCTGCGCTACAACAACTCACGCCCTCCATCGAACAAGCAGGAAGAGTCTTTGGAGCTGGCCCACTCGAAAACCTTCAGCGCGTGATTTTGCCCATCATACGTAGTGGAATGGCAAGCGCATGGGTCTTGGTATTTATTGATACATTAAAAGAACTTCCCGCTACGTTAATTCTACGACCAACAGGATTCGACACCTTGCCCGTACGAATTTGGATAGAAGCCAGCGAGGAAATGTTGGAACTCGCAGCACCCGCAGCATTGCTACTTGTCATCGGTACGCTACCCGCGATTTGGATTATGATGAAAATGGAAAAACCAGCTTAAGAAGACCGCTAAATTACTCTCTAAGCGCTCCGTCAGCAATCCATTGTCGAATTTTATCGATAACAGATTGTGGCAATGGAGAACCGTTTCTAGGCATTGTACCTACTGTGGATCTAGCATTGCCTTCTAGCACGTCAATCAAGTAACTGTTATTAGGGTCACCAGAGGCAACGCGTAATATTGATGAGGAGGTAGTACTTGGCCTATCAACAATTGAGGCATAGGCATTAGCGGCTTCGAGATTCAAACCCGCCTTCGGCACACTCCCACGATGGCAGTTTGATAATGCACATGTGGGAGTAAATACCACATCTTGTATAGACTGATAATCGGCAGTCAGGTCCGCAAATGTATTCACCGAATCATCTGCAGCACAACCACTTAAAAAAATAAAACTGAGCAACATCATTCTGAGCAACATCGTTTTCTCCTCCTGTTTAGATTTAGGCTTTTTGGTAAATTTCACCGCCCTGGTTTTTGAACTCAATCGCTTTTTCTTGCATGCCGGTTAACAATGCCTGATTTTCATTGCCACCTTGTTTATCTGCATAATCACGCACATCCTGAGTAATTTTCATCGAGCAAAAATTAGGCCCACACATTGAACAAAAATGCGCAACTTTATGCGCGTCTTTGGGCAATGTTTCGTCGTGAAATGATTTAGCTCTATCAGGATCCAAGCCTAAATTAAATTGATCTTCCCAGCGGAATTCAAACCGCGCTTTAGACATAGCATTATCTCTAATCTGCGCGCCAGGATGGCCTTTTGCGAGATCAGCCGCATGTGCTGCTATTTTATAGGTAATAATGCCTTCTTTAACATCATCACGATTCGGCAAACCCAGATGTTCTTTGGGGGTGACATAGCAAAGCATTGCGCAGCCATACCAACCTATTATCGCCGCACCAATACCCGAAGTTATGTGGTCATAACCCGGTGCAATATCGGTAGTTAAAGGGCCAAGCGTGTAGAAAGGCGCTTCATCACAACACGCTAACTGCTTATCCATGTTCTCTTTAATCATGTGCATTGGAACATGCCCAGGCCCCTCAATCATGGTCTGTATATCATGCTTCCATGCAATTTTAGTTAATTCACCCAGCGCTTCTAGCTCGCCAAATTGCGCTTCATCATTGGCATCATAAATTGACCCTGGGCGTAAACCGTCTCCTAGGGAAAATGAAACATCGTATGCTTTCATAATTTCGCAGATGTCTTCAAAATGGGTATATAGAAAATTTTCTTTATGATGAGAGAGACACCATTTAGCCATAATAGAACCACCACGAGAAACAATGCCGGTTAAACGCTTAGCAGTCAACGGCACATGACGAAGTAATACGCCGGCATGAATGGTAAAATAGTCAACGCCCTGCTCAGCTTGCTCAATAAGCGTATCGCGAAATATTTCCCAGGTTAGATCTTCCGCTTTGCCATTCACTTTTTCCAGCGCTTGATAAATGGGTACTGTGCCAATCGGTACCGGTGAGTTTCGAATAATCCATTCACGTGTTTCATGAATATTTTTCCCGGTGGACAAATCCATAATGGTATCTGAACCCCAACGAACACCCCAGGTCATTTTGTCAACTTCTTCTTCAATACTAGAGGACAATGCCGAATTGCCTAAATTACCATTAATTTTGACTAAAAAATTTCGCCCAATAATCATTGGTTCGAGTTCAGGATGATTTATATTGGCTGGAATAATTGCGCGACCACGGGCAATTTCACTGCGTACAAATTCCGCCGTGATTTGCTGTTGAATCTTCGCACCCCAGTCATACCCTGGGTGTTGTTTATTGAGTAATTCTAAATGTCGCTCTATCTGCATATTTTCACGAATAGCAACATATTCCATTTCAGGAGTGATAATGCCGTTCTTAGCATAATGCATTTGTGAAACATTTTTATTTTGCTGCGCACGCAATGGTTTTCGCTGATGTCCTTTAAACCGAAGACGCTCCAACGACGTATCCGCAGCGCGTTCACGACCATACACAGAATTTAATACATCGATTTCCTCTACATCATTACGCTCCCGAACCCATTGCGTACGCACTTCTGCAAGCCCCTCACGGATATCAATATTCACGTCTGGATCAGTATAAGGACCGGAGGTATCATAAACAATTATTGCAGCATTTTTTTCATTACCGGCATTGAGCGGAGTATCACTCAGCGTTATTTCTCGCATTGGTACCCGAATATCTGGTCTACTGCCTTGCACATAAATTTTCTTGGAATTTGGAAACGGGGCAACAGAGGCCTGATTAACTTTCGCGGATTGGCTTAGGATTTCTTCTGCAATTGCACTCATTTTACTGCCTTATATATTGTTACTGTAAAACGCAAAAAAGGCAGAGAAAAGCCGCCTCCCTACGCCGGTTCTAACCAGATCAGGTTTTAAGGGTATATCTCAGCCTATCTAAAAAAACTCACCTTTATGAAAGCTTTTATAGGCACCCCTGGTAGCACCTAAACCATAACACACAAAGACCAAACCTGGATACGCTGAAATTTTATACCAATGACGACGCAATCACTCAACTACGCAGCATGAATCAAAGTTAAGCACATTATAAACTACGAACCCGCATAGGATATTTGTTGCCTATTTGCTACAAAGTGCTTAATCTAAAGCGCTCTTAATGTATGTGAACAATCTTTATCAATAGGCGCTCAAACAATGAACAGCTCAAACCTTGACCTAGACCAAGCTAGATTCAATATGGTTGAACAACAAATCCGCACTTGGGAAGTGTTCGACCTTGATGTACTCGATATTCTGCAGAACACACCCAGAGAAAATTTCGTTCCCGATAAATATAAAAGCATCGCTTACTCGGAAATCGAGATACCTTTAGATCATGGCGTAAAAATGCTCTCACCGATGATTCAAGGCCACTTATTACAAGCTTTGGAAATCAAGAACACCGATGTCGTACTGGAAATTGGCACTGGCACTGGCTATGTCACTGCTATGCTCGCAAAACTCGCAATGCATGTTTACAGCATAGACTTTTATAAGGAAGCCATAGCTCTTACTACTAAGAACTTGAAAAATCTCAATATTCAAAATGTTAGCACTGAAACAGGCGATGCCTCTCAGGGCTGGAAAGACCAGGGGCCCTATAATGCTATTGCGGTTAACGGATCAATGAACGAGGTTCCCCAAACCATCAAAGAACAATTAAAATTGGGAGGACGATTATTTGTCATTGAAGGTAAAGCACCCACGATGCTGGCCAAGTTAATTACACGCTCAGGCCCTAAACAATGGGATGAGCACGTTTTGTTTGAAACAACCGTACCTCCATTGCTGAATTGCGGAGCAACTCCTCAGTTTATTTTTTAGCGTTTCCATGCAACAAATGACGCCCAAAGAGCTTCAGGCTTACCTTGTCAACAAGAACCCAGTGATTCTTGATGTACGAGAAGAATGGGAATTTGATATTTGCAAGCTCACTAACAGTATCAATATTCCAATGGGGAAATTGCAAAACCACATCAATGAACTCAACTCAGAAGCAAGCTATGTCATGGTGTGCCATCACGGAGTTAGAAGCCTGCAAATGGCGCACTATTTGGAGCAAGCTGGATTTACAAAAATCATAAACCTCTCAGGAGGTGTTGCAGCCTGGGCTAATGAAATCGACCCTAATATGGCACATTATTAGTATCTAAAACTTTTACTCGATGCTAGGAGCCTGTCCAAGAACAGACTGACCTACTGCGGCCAATCCATTGTGGCCAGATTTTCCGATTAAATTCGTTAAATATGCTCAATATTCGCCTCATTGAGTCGAAAAATCTGACTCAAAATGGTTTGCCCTCGTGACGATCACTGTTCTCGGACAGCCTCCTAGGAGATTGTCAATTAACAGGGAGCAGATAGCTTAGTGAATCAATCTAAAATTGTGACGAGAATTGCTCCACGCGCTAAACATAAACATCTTCTGTTCTCATTTATTTTCGTCATCTTAAATACTACTAGCAGCTTTATCCATGCAAACGATTTACTTTATACTTTTCAGCAAGCACTACAACACGATCCCACGTTTAAAGCTGCTGAAGCAATAAAGAACTCTGCGAGTGAGTTTAAGACCCAGAGTTTTGCTCATTTTTTGCCGTCTATTGCTGCCAATGCAAATGCTAGCCAAACCAATCAGCAACTCGACAAATCTGCTTTTGTCAGCAACGATCAACTCGGAAACAACTCATTCAAGAGTTCAGAATTTTCACTAAAATTGCGCCAACCTCTTCTAAACTGGCAGGCAATTCAATCATATAAAACGGCTAATTTAAAACAAACAAAAGCCGAAGTAGATTATCGCATCGCTCAGCAAGACTTACTCTACCGTGTCGCCAAAACTTATTTTCTCGTATTATTGAAAAAAGAAGCACTATTTTTTGCACGCGCAGAAAAAAAAGCGATAAATACGCAATTAAATCTCACTAAAAAACGCTATGAACTCGGCATTGTTGCAATAACTGAAGTACATGAAGCATCAGCACGACTTGATCTCGCTTCCGCCAACGAAATTATACTCGAAACTGCATTGCAAATAGCCGAATCAAACTTGCAAAACATTACATATTCAAAAATAGTACGCTTTAAATTCTTAAAGGAGAATCTACCACTTATAGCTCCGTCTCCCGCAAATATAGATAGCTGGGTTAATACGGCAAAAGTTCAAAACTTAAATATCGCGGTAGCCCAGCTAGAGGCGGACATTGCCAAACTACAAATTGACCTCATTCGTGCTAAACGCTTACCCACTATCGACCTAACAACCACCCTCGCCTATAACACGCGAGGCGGCCCATATCGAGAAGAACGGCAAGATAATCAGATAGCTTTTGATATGAACCTGCCTTTGTTTGGCGGTAATCGCATCAGCTCGGAAATAAGACAAGCTATTTTTTTATATGAAGCCGCTAATCAACATACTGAGGCAATTGAACGCATCGCCCTCGGGGAAACTCGCTCAGCCTATTTAAAAGTCATCGCTGCAATGAGCTTCATTAAAGCCATTAGCCAAGCGAACATATCGACGGAAAAAGCACTTAATGCCATAAAAGCGGGGTTTGAAATCGGCGCAAAATCAACTAAAGATGTTCTTGATGCACAAAATTTACTCTACCACAATAAACGAGATCATGCTCAAGCTCGTCATGACTATGTTTTAAACACCCTAAAACTTAAGATGTCTGTAGGATTGCTGAGTATAAACGACTTAGAACAAGTCAACTCTTGGCTGGAATAAGGCGCACAATTTTTGCGAGGGAATAATATTTTTATTAGCAAGAGATCTTAGGGTGTGTCGTCAAAAGCTTCACAGAGAAAATGCAGAAGAAAGATATGACTTTCTTGAATACGCGATGTTCTTTGACCATCAACGATAATTGCCATATCCACGAGCGGCGCTATACGCCCACCATTCCTACCGAGCAGACCTATCGATTTGATATTCATTTGCTGAGCCTTCTCAGCAACACAATAAAGATTAGCAGACTCACCCGAGGTACTGATGACAATAAGAACATCACCCTCTTGTCCTAAGGATTCCAATTGCCTGGAAAATATGTGTTCAAAGCCATAGTCATTGCCAATGGCCGTCAGTGCGGAGCAATCTGTGGTCAAGGCAATGGCAGCATAACCTTTGCGATCTTTTTCAAAACGCCCCGTCAACTCAGAGGCGAAGTGCTGAGCATCTGACGCAGAACCACCATTCCCACAAACATAAACGGTACGCTTACTTGCAAAACATGTCGCTAAAACCTCAACGACCGCTTGCAAGCGATCTTCTAAGGATGCTAGCCGGTCAATAACGGTTTGGTGCTCAATAATGGCATCAGCCAGCTTTATAGACATTCTTACTCCCACACAAATAAGCTACAATATTCCCAAAACCGACATTATCACACTTAAACCTAACGCTTTCTCTAAATTAATGAATTCATCCAATCATTTAAAATACTTACATCCTAAATTTTGGCCTATCTGGATAGCCATTGTATTCATACGGCTCAGCGTTATGTTGCCACAACATATTCGCATGAAGCTCGGGGCTGGTATTGGTAAATTGCTCTACATCTTTAGTAAAAAAAGAAGAAAAATTGCAAACATCAACTTAGCACTATGCTTTCCTAAAAACGATGCCAATTGGCGAAAACATATCATCAAACAACATTTTAGGACACTTGGACAAGCCATCTATGAAACCGCAATGACATGGTGGTTGCCCGATTCAAAACTCGCGCCTTTGATTAAAGTTGAGGGCCTTACCCATATTAAAAACGCGCTCGCGAAAAACCAAGGCATTATTTTATTAAGCGCTCATTTTAATTGCTTAGAACTCGGTGTCAGAGCCTTGCACATTAAAATTAACCAACAAATCGCCCCTGTATACCAAAAGAACAAAAATACTTTATTAGATTCTATTATTAACAAAGGTCGCTTAAATAATGCCACCAGCATCATTGAGCGCAACGATGTACGCAAGATAATCCGCACCTTGAAGCAAAAAAAATTAATCTGGTATGCCCCAGATCAAGCTTACAGTGAAAACAATAGCGAGATTGTTTCTTTTTTTGGCATTCCTGCAATGAGTAATACCGCAACCCCACGTTTGGCAGCCATGGGAAATGCGATCGTCGTGCCTATGTTTATCAGGCAAAACGAGGATCAATCAGGCTATATTATTACCATAACACCTGAATTAGAACATTATCCCAGCGATGACCCCATCAAAGATACGGCGCGATTTCATAATCTCTTAGAAAATGAGATCAAAAAATCACCTCATCAATATTTATGGGTACATAAAAGATTTAAAAGAAGGACGGGCTTACAGGATATCTATTAAGATATACCCTCTTTACACAAAAAATTAGCTTTCTTTTTTAATTAAAAAATTAATAACCTTAATGGTATTTGCATTTCCACCCGTCATTCTATTCGATACTAAATATTTCCCATTGACAATAACGGCGGGAACTCCTTTTATTCCATAACGACTCACCAGTGTTTTGGCTCTTCTAATTCGGGTTTCCACCGCAAATGAACGAAAAGTTTTAGTAAACTCAATTTTATCAACGCCATGCTCAGCAAAAAAATCGCGCAAGGATTCTTCTGAATTCAACTTTCGCTTTTGCAAATGCAGCGCATCAAATAATGCCTGATGAACAGTATCAAATACTCCCAGTAATTGTGCTGTATAAAATGCGCGCCCATGAACCTCCCAGTCACTCCTGAGTACGCCGGGCAATCTGACAAATTCTGCATTTTCAGGTTTTCTTTTTAACCAACGCTCTAGATAAGGCTCAAAACGAAAACAGTGAGGACAGCCATACCAAAACACTTCAAGCACTTCTACTTTGCCTTTTGTGCTTGTCGGCTGAGGCGCTGACAGCCGCTCATAATGTACACCTTCTTCATATTCCTCGGCAAACGCAGGCATGGTAAAGGCCACAAAAATTGCCAATAAGGCCGCTAAACGAAATACGAACATGCTAAAAAATCTCCTTTGAACGCTACCTACTAATGCAATAGGTGAATAATAAACTATTTGGTATTATATCGTTTTGTAAAACCTAACTGGAGTATTCCAGTCATTTAAGCTGGTATGAATATATACGAAGTAACTCAAATTCCATAATAATTCCGAAAAAATAGGCTCTAAAACATGACTTCAGATAAAATTAATTTAGTAGACTTGCTCAAACAACAACGATTATGCGACTCGTTAACTGTAAAAGAAGTTCAATTATTCCTCGACTATACCGAGATTCTCACCTATAAAAAAAATGAAGTTATCGCCGATATTGGAGAAATAGGTGATTCTTTATTTTTTCTTATACAAGGCGAAGCCGGATTATTTCATGATGCGGGAGCGGGTGAAACAGTGGTAGGTACCATTCACGAAGGTGAATTAATGGGAGAAATGTCATTTTTTGACATGGAACCACGCTCCGTGAGAATGAAAGCATTGAACAACAATACCAAATTGCTAACCCTTTCCCGAAAAATGTATACGCGCTTACGGGTTGAGCACCCCTACATAGCCGTAAACTTATTAGAACATGCTATTGTCAGCTTAGATCATTTGTTTCGCAGAGTGAGTTCAGACGTTGCTACTTTTTCCACCTATTTATACGGGAAAGGTAAACGCTAATCACCGATGTTATCAACCACCCAAAAAGTATTACGTGCGGCGAATTTCACCATGGCCGCTGCAGAAGCAAAACAATTACTAAAAGATCAAGGGTTAGAAGTCGCGTTTGCAGGCCGCTCAAACGCAGGCAAGTCGAGCGCAATAAATGCCATAACAGCAAGATCATCGCTGGCAAGAACCAGTAAAACACCTGGCCGCACTCAGCAAATCATTTTTTTTGAACTCGATGAAACTCGTCGGCTTGTTGATCTACCGGGGTATGGTTTTGCCAAGGTACCCAATAGAATCAAAAAACATTGGCGCACTCTTATGTCGGGCTATTTTACCGACCGCTCATCACTTCAAGGTTTAATTTTGCTCATGGATATTCGCCATCCACTTCGAGATGAAGATATTCAGATGATTGACTGGTGCGTGGACACGCAAACTCCTATGCATATATTGTTAACTAAATCTGACAAACTGAGTAAAGGTGCGGGCGCCAACCAGCTACAAAAAATCAATAAAGAACTTAATACCTTGGGTTATGAAGGGGCTTCTATGCAATTATTTTCCGCTCTTAAGAAAACAGGAATCCCTGAAACACTGGATATTATAAGCGAGTGGTTAGACATTTCGGCAGAATAATCACCATCATTGTTAGCTAAAAAAAACCCCAGTGGGAGAAACACCGGGGCCTTTGAGATACTCGATTCTGGGTAAATCGAGCTTTTTATAAACCCCGACTCTGGGAGGATGAGAGAGGGTAAGTAGAATATCGCCTACTAGTAAATATTGACACGCCCTTTTCCTATTAGTTCCCACAAAGATTAAACGAACCAGGTGATTCTTAATGCGCCTCATCCCAATTATCACCCATTCCATAATCTACAACCAAGGGTATAGAAAGCACCGCCGCTTGCTGCATACGCTGACTAATTTCTGCCGCCGATTTATCGAGGTCACTTTCCTTAATTTCGAATACTAATTCATCATGTACCTGCATAATGAGTTTCAGCTCAGGCGCAGTTTGCTGGATCCATTGATCAACTGAGATCATCGCTCTTTTTATGATATCTGCTGCAGTTCCCTGCATCGGCGCATTAATCGCGGTGCGCTCCGCATACTGTCTTCGCTGATGGTTTGCAGCGTTTATATCTGGAAGATATAAACGTCGTCCAAACAAGGTTTCCACATAACCTTGCTCACGCGCTAACTCACGTGTGTTATCCATGTAAACTTTCACCCCTGGATATTCATCAAAATATTGATTAATATAGGTTTGTGCCTGATGCCGCTCTATTCCAAGCTGCTTAGCTAAGCCAAATGCAGACATTCCATAGATCAACCCGAAGTTTACTGCCTTAGCATGTCTACGCTGCTCTGTAGATACTTCTTCAGGCAATACCCCCATAATTTGTGCCGCTGTAATTCTATGGATATCTTCTCCATTATTAAAGGCTTCCAATAAACGCGAGTCTTGGGATAAATGCGCCATAATCCTAAGCTCAATTTGAGAATAGTCGGCAGCAAGAATTTTATGCCCTGGCGCAGCAATAAATGCCTGGCGAATTCGACGACCTTCGGCGGTTCTTATCGGTATATTTTGTAAATTGGGGTCAGAAGAAGATAATCGACCGGTTGCGGCAACCGCCTGGTGATAAGAAGTATGAACCCTATTTGTCACTTCACTAATCTGTAAAGGCAACTTATCCACATAAGTAGAGAGCAGCTTACTCATACTTCGGTGTTCGAGAATAATACGTGGCAACGGATACTTTATTGCTAGCTCTTGCAACACATCCTCCGCCGTGGATGCTTGTCCTTTCGGGGTTTTTTTAATGACCGGTAATTTCTGATCTTCAAATAATATTTTCTGAATTTGCTTGGGAGACGCCAAATTAAAACTTTCACCCGCAAGCTCATGGGCTTCTTGAACGAGTTTTGTTAATTTTGAGCTTAACTCTACACTTTGTTGAGCCAGTAGATCTTTATCAATTAATACGCCGTTTCGCTCCATGCGAGATAAAACGCTAATTAACGGCAATTCTAGCTCCGTCAATATTCTACTAAGATTTTCTTTTTGTTTTAAGTCCGCCCACAGTACATTGTGTAATTTTAAGGTAACGTCTGCATCTTCTGCCGCATAAGAACCTGCCTGCTCTAACGCAATCTGATTAAAGCTTAACTGTTTAGTCCCTTTGCCTGCAACATCCTCAAAATGTATTGTTTTATGTCCTAAGTATTTTAACGCCAACGTATCCATATCATGCCTGGAGCTAACACTATCCAATACATAGGACTCAAGCATTGTATCGAATGCAATTCCCGCTAAGTAAATACCATAACGAGCGAGCACATTCATATCGTACTTTAAATTCTGCCCCACTTTTTTAGATTGGACATCTTCTAATAAAGGTTTAAGCGCTTGCAGAACAAAGTCTCTCTCCAATTGCTCTGGTGCGCCTTCATAATCATGTCCACAGGGCACATACGCAGCCTCACCTTCAACTACCGAAAATGAAACACCAACTATTTCAGCTACTATATAGTTGAGACTAGTTGTTTCCGTATCAAATGCAAAAAGTCGGGCACTCTTGAGCTTTTTTAACCACTCGTTAAGGTGATCCTTAGAAGTAATTATTTGATAATTTATAGCTTGGGCAGTTTCAACATGCTGATCATTACTTTGCGTGCTCACATTATTTTGCTCGTCGCTTAATAATTCATGCAGCCAACGTTTAAATTCAAAATGTTGGAAGTACGTTTTCAATGCCGCAGCATCCGGCGGGTTCAATTTAAGCTGTGTTATATCTATCGGTAAATCAACATCACATTTAATCGTCACCAAGGCTTGTGACAGAGGAATACGGGTGAGAACACTTCGCAAGTTTTCACCTACTTTGCCTTTTATTTCATCTGCACGAGTGATAATTCCCGCCAGGCTCCCATACTCCTTTAACCATTTAACTGCTGTTTTTGGCCCTACTTTAGGCACACCTGGAATATTATCTGCGCTATCACCAACCAAGGCTAAATAATCAATGATATGGTTGGGGCCAATGCCAAACTTTGCATGCACACCTTCAATATCCATTGCAGTATCAGTCATCGTATTGATCAACGTCACCCGGGAATTAACCAACTGCGCAAGATCTTTATCACCGGTTGAAATGATGACATCTCTATCCATATTACAGGCTTGCTTAGACAAAGTTCCAATCACATCATCCGCTTCAACACCAACAACAGCAATGATGGGAAAGCCCATCGCTTGCAAAATTTCATTGATTGGCTCTATCTGTGCCACAAGATCGGCAGGCATAGAAGGTCTGTTTGCCTTATATTCTGGATACATATCATCACGGAAAGTCTTGCCTTTGGCGTCAAATACAATAAGCACCTCTTCCGGCGAGTAGTCTTTAAGCAATTTTTTTAGCATGTTAACAACGCCATAAATTGCGCCCGTAGGCTGCCCTTTAGCATTCGTTAAATTCGGCATCCCGTGATAAGCGCGATACAAATATGACGAACCGTCAACTAAGATGATGGGCTTTTCTTGCTGCATGATTTTCCGTAGGTTGAAGAATGCCGGGCTTATCCTAGATTAATCTAGGATAATGAATGGTATCAGATTATAATCAGGGAATGAGAAACCTTTTGCACAAAGCCAGCAAGCAACCCCTTTTGGTGTTATTAATGACCCTATGCGCATCAGTGTATGCCAATGACATTACTTCTGATGAAACCGAGAATGATGCTCAGGGAATTATTATTCAGGATAAAAATAATTCTCGAATACAAGAGTTTCGATCTAATGGCCAAGTATATATGATCAAAATAACCCCGAACAAAGGCTTTCCCTATTATTTAGTCGATACCGATGGGGATGGTCTATTAGAAAGTCGTAAAAATGGAATGGAACCCAACCTGCTCATTCCATCATGGGTGATTTTTAGCTGGTAAATCTGATTTTAGGATGATGCTTACAATATCTCTGCATAGAGAGTATGAAATAAAAAAGCCGGTTAAAAACCGGCTTTTTTATACTATTCTTGTTAAGGACTAACCTAAACTAAGAATAAAGTCTACTAACTCTCCGATGTCCGCGTCGCTTACACGTGGAGAATATGGAGGCATTGGTACACCTTTAGTAACTTCAGTCCAGTTGCCTTTTCCACCTTTCTTGACTTTACCAATAAGAGTGTCTTTTGCAGCAGCATCGCCTTTATAACGCTGACCAACAGCTGCCCAACCTGGACCAACTACTTTCTTATCAATAGCGTGACAAGCAGTACAACCACTTTTCTTCGCCAATGGAGGCATATCAGCTGCTTGAGCCTGAGATACGCCAAAAACTAACATAGCAGCCGCAGGTAAACCTAACCACTTCGCCTTCATGATGTCTCCTCCCAAAAAATTATATTCTAAATGTCCTTGAGAATCGGATGAGCGATTATCACTCGCCAAGGACTAAAAAAACCAAGTGCATTGATTACTTTATCAAAACCGCATGGAAGACGTCTTTATGCCACGGCCTAGTACTTAGTGTCAAGCAAAACGTGAACCTAAGCTTAATATCGTGTGATTATTGCAAAAATATTAAGGGAATATAAAATTTTCAAATCAATAACCTAAAAAGACCTCATAAGGAGGCCTTTTTTATTTTTTTACTGTAGGGCATAAAACGATTGTTAATTCCACTCCACTAATTCTCCACCGATGTCTACTAAATAACCCGTGCCATCATCATTTGTCTTCAACACATACGACTCTGTTACTCCGGGTATTGGCTCAACCGTCATTACTATTGTGCCATCATCTATTTGCTCATAAGTCCCATTAAGCGGATCACCTGCTGTGAAACTCGCACTTGCCTCTCCACCTAAGTCTAGGTTTCCGGTCAATGCCATTGTTCCATCCTCGTTAAATGTCAAACCAACACTCGACCCAGCACCATCTGCAATATTAATCGGTGAACTTGTATCGATTGACGCCCGCGCACTAAAATCCGCACTGCTTGCATCGACATAGGTACCGTTTAAGAACTTATTGACTAAACTGGTTAAACTGAATTTGTCATTCTCTAGGTTCTTCAAATATATACCAGCATCAAGATCCGTAGTTGCCGCTGCAACAGCTCGATTAATCGCATCATTTGCAACCGTGGCAATATTATTCGAACGCATTAGGTTAACAACTACTTCTATTGCCCGTGCTCGACTATAGGCATCCGCTTGAGAGCTAAGATCCGATTTAAACAGGGTGGAAACTAATGCGGATAATACGCCTAGCTTAGCGGAAGTCGCGGTATTTGATGTTGCACCAGTCGTCGTTGTACCTTCAGCTGTCGCTGATGCGTTCATATTCCTAATAGCGGACTCAATAACAGTATTTACACTACTGACTAAAACATCTGCTACTTTGCGGGTCCCTAAATTTTCTTGAATGGCCGCATATGCCAAATGTGTTGGATCAAGCGGTAAGTTGTCACCGAATAATGTGTTATTTAACGTAACACCCATAAGATCCGCAGACTTGTGTAATAAAAGCGCCATTTTGAACAAGGCTGTGCGCTTTGCAAAAGTCTGGCTGCTCGAAAAATCCAAATAATCTGAATTCATATCTGCTACAGTAAGATCATTTGCTTCAGTTGCTACAAACGTATTTATTTCTGCATCAGTCATTGTCGACATTAAGCTAGTAATCGGTGAGACCACGAGCACCGATGATGAAACATTCTTAATCGCGACTTTACGACTTAAAACTCCTACAAACGATTCACTAATGGTTTTGCTATAACCCCCCGAAACACGAATCATCGCCTCGGCTTGCCCTGCCGATAACTTAAAGCAGTTTTCAGGCTCATCCGCGCCCTCCGCACAATGATCTACAGCTGCGCCGCCCTCTCCTCCCGTAGGACTACTCGACGTATACCCGTCTTTATCCGTTTGCGCAGCGCTACCAACTTCTCCGGTATCTTTAATCCCGTCTTGATCAAAATCCTGGAAAAGCTTCCCTCTGGTAATATATCCATCAATCGCTCGAATGCTCAGCTGTATATCCGCTGAACCATTATCCTGATCTGGCACCGCACAACCCACTAAGCCTATTATGATGAGGACAGCGGCAATAAAACTTATTTTTTCAAACATTCGCTTATCCCCTAATTAAAACATAAAATTAATGCCGGCATTTAATGCAATACCGCGCGCAGCAAATGGCACATCCTCTAAACCTTGTATTTGACTGGTATCAAAAGGCTTTAATCCATAGGCAATATCAATGTGAGCAATAAGCCATGAAATACCAAAAGTGAGGTAATTCATTTGCGTGCCTACTAAGTTTTGACGATATCCCACACGTACACCAGGTGCCCAAAACCATTTACTCCAGAGTTTGGGTATAAATGAAGAACTCACCGTAAACCACTGATATTCATTGGCCACCATGTCTCTGATAGGGTTCACCTCTAACGAGGTGGAAACAGCCCACATTCGGCTTAATGAATAGAGTGAAGCCTCTAAATTTAACTGGGGAAACATCGTATAGGTTTCTTTCAGGTCAATTTCATCCGAAAAAGCGAGTGCTGCAAAACACGCATCATCGGTGCAATTATTTCCAATTGTTGGGTAGTCAAACGAAGGCGCATTAATATTCTTGAGTGTGCCTCCTACCTGGTAATGCGGAGTAACAAATAAAGCACCAATATCTAGGCCTATACCTGCCTTGCCACCACCACTGATCGCATCAGACATATTATCCTCTAACAAAGTCGTTGCATCGCTAAACTCCTGAAAACTTATCAAGTTCTTGGTTAATAAAACTTGATAATAGGCAAGGCGAAAACCGCCGTAGATAATTCCTTCCGGTAACTCATAAACCTCTTTACTATAGGATACTGAACCTTGCACCAAGCCTCCCACTTTCAAATAAGCAGCTGAATTAGTCTGAATCTGATCACCTTCGGCGGCTAAGAAATCAAGCGCTAATGGCGCATCTAAAAACCCTATTTTGGCTTGCACATCAATTCCAAGATCAAAAACCAAAGAACCAAGATCCGGCCCCGTAGTTACAAATGGGCCGAGAGGTTGAACACCTATAGCAGCGTCCATATAAAATGAATCACCTAATTCTGCGAGCAAATTATCGGCATCGTTTTTTAAGGCCTCAACAACTGATAAGTCTGGAGTAGCAGAACCACTTAAAAATGAACTTTGCACCGCATCTAAGCGTTGCTGAATCCCATCAATGTTATTGTAAATCTGTTCCATCGGACCAAATTCCAAGGCCACTCCCACAGAATTAACAATACTCATGCCGAATCCGCGTTTTTCTGAGAACAACAGTGTAACGCCCGTTGCCGGGTTGCCCGAGTAAGCTGATAGATTATAGGGACTACTCACATTTCCGTGGGTTAGGTTCGCGCCCGATGGCAAAGCTGACGTTTGCGAGAATACGCCTGTTGAAGCCCCACACATTACCAGCGCAGTCAATATTCGCTTCATAGCTGACCCTCTAATTGATGCTTCATGATCATTTCTCTTAAATTTAACATTCTTAAACGGTTCCCATCTTTATCGCTTTATGCTATTTGTATCTGCTTTCGACCATGCTTCGATTAGACTTGATAGCTCATTACATGTTTTTACAAAGATATTTCTTAGCTAGAACTGAATGGAAGACATAAACACATTACAATCAATGCACTGCAAAAAGAGAACCAATAAATGCATAAAACACCTTGTCCCCACTGTGAAAAAGATGCGATAAGCATTTCAGACCGTTTAAAAGCCTTGCACTGGCACACCATTCACTGCGCAGATTGCGGCAAACGATCTTGCATGAATCCTATTATGTTATCCATATTTTGGTTTGTTCTGGTTTGGGATTTTTTCTTTTTTGGGTTTATGGCTTGGTTTGAAAGTAGCTATATCTATCTGGCAATAATGCTGATTGGCTGGCTTATCATTGATGTATTCGGCTATTACATTCCACTTTCTCGAATGCGGTCGTTACCGATACCTGACGGCAAAAGCGGCTAAAATTCTAGCGGTCGGATATGATCTAGGTGATCTAATACGCCGGTCAAACGCTCAAGCCGTTCGATCGAATCATCTATTTGTAAAAAATATTGCTTTTGCGAAAGCTTTAAGGGCAATAGTTCTGCTAAACGATAACCAACCCAAGTCGCATTGCTATATTTCATTGGCAAATCAGAATATCGGTTAGAGTTTTGACTGATACACTCCTTCAACAAATCCACTAGATGCTCATAATCGTCAGGAATACTGGCATCTGGCGTTTCAGCAAGTATACTAATATTTGCCACATGAAGTTGCTTACTTTTTTTTTCTTCGAAGTCTATTTTAAATCGCTCTAAACCAACAACGTTTATACCTAACATTCCGTCATTACGCATGTGCCAATCGTTAATCTTAGCAATGGTACCTATTTCAAATGTCGATGGTTCGGGGCCAGATTCGCTTTCTTCTCGAATCAGACAAATTCCAAATGGCGCATTATTTTTAACACAATAACTCACCATATCGGTATACCGTGGTTCAAATATTTTTAGCGGGAGTGGACCTTCGGGAAATAACACAGAATGCAGCGGTAACAGCGGAATTTGTTTTTCACTCATCACTATTCGCTCCCCAACGGGGCGCGAGTTTTTGGTCGATACCTAAATGATCTAATATTCGAGCAACAACAAAATCAACCATATCGTTGATGGTTTTTGGTTGATGATAAAAAGCTGGGCTTGCCGGCATAATGGTTACACCCAATTTCGAAAGTTTAGTCATATTTTCCAAGTGAATGGCTGATAAAGGCATTTCTCTAGGCACCAGAATGAGAGGCCTATTTTCTTTTAATATGACATCAGCCGCACGTTCAATTAAGTTTCTGCTCGCTCCGACCGAAATTGCAGAAAGTGTGCCGGTGGAGCAGGGACAAACCACCATGGCATCCGGTGCATTTGAACCACTCGCCACAGGAGCCATCCATTGTTCTTTATTGAAAACTTGCAGTTGACCTTCTTCAATCACATACTTATCGGCAAAAAATTTTTCGATCTCCTGACTTCGACTAGGTAAGGCCAGATCCGTCTCAGTAGCAATAACGATACGCGCTGGAGACGAAATCATAAGATAAACGTTTACTTTTGCCTCAAGCAAGCACTGCAGAAGTTTCAACCCATACACAGCTCCGCTTGCACCAGTAATCGCTACACTAATTGTTGAATTAATTTTCATACTGGGACATTTTGTAGCCCATCAAGTAAACGCTGGTGAATATTGTCAAAACCACCATTACTCATAATTAGCACATAATCTCCAGCAACTGCGACTTTCTTTATATAGGCAATAATTTCAGCCACTGAGTCCATGGAAATACCGTTAGCAACTTGAGAGAGCATAGGCGCTACATCCCATGATAGGTTCTCCGGCTTAAACATAATGACCTGATCCGCTTCGATTAACGCATCTGCGAGTACGCCTTTATGTACACCTAGCTTCATGGTATTTGAACGCGGCTCAAAAACTGCGAAGATCCTAGCCTCACCGACTTTTTGCCGCAATCCTTGCAACGTCAACTTTATCGCAGTCGGATGGTGTGCAAAATCATCATAAACGGAGATACCATTTACCTGGCCTTTTAGCTCCATGCGGCGTTTCACATTCCTAAAATCACCCAATGCAGCGATTGCCTGCGTGGGCAATACCCCAACATGCTTAGCCGCCGCTACTGCCGCGATAGCATTAGAAACATTATGTAATCCGATTAAATCCCAGCCAACTAAACCAAGGCGCTTGCCGTTAAAATTAATGTAAAACTCACTCCCGTCTTCCTGTACTAATTCAGCCATCCAATCACTTTTAACACCGACAGCAGTTTTCTGTAAAGGAGTCCAAGCACCTCTATCAATGACATCATCAATGTTCTTTTCATTTTGTGGATATATTATCAAGCCATTCGATGGAACCGTTTTTACTAAATGGTGAAATTGTTTTTTAATCGCCTCTAAATCATCAAATATATCAGCATGGTCAAACTCTAAATTATTCATGATCAAGGTATTCGGCTGGTAATGGACAAACTTAGAGCGCTTATCAAAAAAAGCGGTGTCGTATTCATCCGCTTCTATTACAAAGAAAGAGGACTCTCCAATTCTCGCAGAAACTCCAAAATTTTCAGGAATTCCACCCACGAGAAACCCTGGACTCATGCCCGCAAATTCTAAAATCCAACTCAGGATACTCGTCGTTGTCGTCTTTCCATGGGTACCTGCTACCGCTAATACCCATTTGTCTTGCAAAATATATTTAGCAATAAATTCAGGACCAGACATGAAAGCGAGTTTAGAATTTAGAACGTATTCTATACATTCCACACCTCTGCCAAGCGCGTTTCCTATTACCACTAAATCGGGTTTTTTTTTAAATTGTTGAGATGAATATCCGTCGAATAGTGTAATACCTAAACTCTCAAGCTGAGTACTCATCGGTGGGTAAACGGATTCGTCTGACCCAGTTACAGTATATCCGAGTTGCCGCGCGATCATCGCAACCCCACCCATAAATGTTCCGCAAATTCCCAAGATATGAATATGCATCAGGAAAACGACTCAATCATGTGGTAAAAATGGCAATTGTCTTGATTAATCTTAAGGTAATCGTAAAACTAAGATACATAAACAACAAGGACACACCTAGTCCCGCAAGCAACGAAATTTCGAGGGAGTAACGCAAAATATGCCCCAGAATTGCGGTTTCCCAAACCACCAGCGCGAGCCAAAAAACCATGAAAACATTTTCGCTTCCTACGCCCGCCTGACTCACCCAAATAAGTAAAGGCATCGCAATCACCGCAATGACTGCAGAAGTACCCGCACTTGCACTAATCGTCTGAATGATTCGCTCAGGCATTTTTTTTATCCATAGTGCAATTTGGATCACGAATATAAGTAAAATAGTTTGCAGTGCCGCAACCAATATCGATGTCGCAAAATTTTGCGAAAACAAGGTTATTATAGTGCCCGTAACGAAGTATAAAGTTACCGCAATATATTGGGATATTTTTGAGCGAGGAGCATCTTGAGGAAGAGCTTGCAGGCGACACAGCCTCCAATAATAATTAAGCCAGTTAGCCATTGTACAAACTCCATGTCATGTTATTGATTAGTATAAGATCTAAATCCTATCAGTGATTGCTTGCCAGGACTCATATTTTCCATCCCAGCAACAACGTTCACTCTCAATCAGTAAATCCAAGCTTGCAAAAATATCACTCCACAGTTACCGATTTAGCAAGGTTTCGCGGTTGATCAACATCCGTACCCTTTAAAATTGCAACATAATAGGATAATAACTGTAATGGTATTGTATACAAAATTGGAGCCAAGATTTCATCTATTGAAACAAGATGAATAATCTTAACATTATCCTCTTCTTTAATTTGAGATTTAGGATCAGCAAATACATAAAGTTGACCACCGCGAGCAGCGACTTCCTGAATATTCGATTTCAATTTTTCCAATAAGTCATCATTGGGGGCAACCGTGATAATAGGCATATCCGCATCAACTAATGCAAGTGGCCCATGTTTAAGTTCTCCTGCAGGATAAGCCTCCGCGTGTATATAAGAAATTTCCTTAAGCTTTAACGCGCCTTCCATCGCCACAGGATACATTGGTCCACGACCCAGAAAGAGAGAGTGGTCTTTTTCAGTAAAGTCTTCTGATAATGATTTAACCACATCATGACTTTCTTCAAGCGCTTGCTCTACTTTTCTAGGTAATTTTTCGAGTTCTGCAACAATATGCTTTTCAGTAAGCTCATCTAAGCCATTTTTCTGCCCAACCGCTAATACCAATAACATTAAAGCAACTAACTGAGTAGTAAACGCCTTAGTGGAAGCAACCCCGACCTCAACCCCAGCACGGGTCAGTAAACACAGATCTGAAGCCCTCACTAAAGAACTTTCCGAGACATTACAAATGGCTAAAGAATACCCAAAGCCGCGTTTTTTCGCCTCTTCCAAAGCCGCCAAAGTATCTGCAGTTTCTCCAGACTGGGAAATAGTCACAATCAGATTATTTTTTCTAACAACCGGTTTTCGATATCGAAATTCACTTGCAATTTCCACATTGCAAGGAATCTTAGCAATCGACTCCATCCAATATTTAGCAATGAGTCCCGCATGGTAACTCGTACCACATGCGATAATATGCACGCCTTCAATTTCACTTAATATTGACGAGGCTTTCATTCCAAAACTTTCTTCAATCACGGATCCATTTAAGATTCGCCCTTCCAAAGTATCCGTAATAGCTTTTGGCTGCTCAAAAATTTCTTTGAGCATATAATGCTTATAAGGACCTTTCTCTACTGAATCAGCCGATAATTTAGAATGTGTTATTTCTCTAACAACGCATTCGTTGTTTAAATCATAAATAACAACTTCTTCTCGCGTTATCTCAGCAATGTCTCCATCTTCAAGGAATATAAATCGATTGGTAACCGGTAATAAAGCCGCAACATCAGAGGCTATAAAATGTTCGCCTATTCCAACTCCAATCACTAAGGGGCTGCCTTTTCTTGCAACAATCACTTTTTCGGGTTGGCTTTTACTAATAACGGCGATTGCATAAGCGCCTTGCAACTCTTTTAAGGAATCCTTAACTGCAGCGAGTAACTCCTTACCACCTTGCAGTTGATGATATACCTCGTGAACAACAACTTCAGTATCTGTTTCGGAAGTAAACTCATATCCTAAATCCGTTTGTTTTTTACGCAGCGCTTCATGGTTTTCTATTATCCCATTGTGAACAATGGCGACAGAATTTCGGCAAACATGGGGATGGGCATTTTTTTCACTAGGTTTGCCATGTGTCGCCCAACGAGTATGCGCAATACCAATAGAGCCCTTCAAAGGAGTTTGCAGTAAGGATTTTTCAAGATCGTTTACTTTGCCTAAAGAGCGTACACGCTCAATTTGCAACTCAGCACTTAATACAGCAGTGCCTGCCGAATCATAACCCCGGTATTCCAGACGTCTTAATCCTTCTAACAAAATTGGAACAACATCCCTCTCTGCAATTGCACCTACAATTCCACACATTATAAATACTCCATTACTTCGTTTTCTTTTCCGGACGATTCCAACCCGATATGGATTGTTGCCGACTTCGGGCTAAGGTTAATTCATTTTCTGGTGTATTTTTTGTTATGGTGGATCCCGCTCCTATCGTTGCACCTTTACCGATACAAACAGGAGCAACCAGCTGTGAATCCGATCCCACAAATACATCATCATGAATAATAGTTAAATGCTTGTTAGCGCCATCATAATTACAGGTGATGGTTCCAGCACCAATATTCACGTTCTTTCCCATATTCGTATCACCGATATAACTTAAATGATTTATTTTAGATTCAATGTCTATTGATGATTTTTTAATCTCCACAAAGTTACCCACTTTAACATGGGAACTCAGTACTGAATCCGGGCGAATTCTGGCAAAAGGACCAATAACACAAGATTCTCCAATCATGCTGCCATCAACCATACTATTTGGCGCTATGACTGAATTTGCACCAATGCTTGAGCGCCGAATAATGCAATTAGCTCCAATGTTTACATTGTCACCTAATACCACGCCGTCTTCCAACACTACATTGATATCTATAGTTACATCCATACCTACTGTGACAGAACCGCGCACATCTAACCTAGCCGGGTCTCTCAAGCAAACACCCTTTTCCATCAAACTTTTAGCCATATTGAGTTGATAAACTCGCTCTAACTGCGCAAGTTGGTTTTTGTCATTAATACCTAATGTTTCCCAATGATAACTAGGGTTTACGGTATCTATGGTCAGCCCATCCTTGACCGCCATACGAATAATATCGGTGAGATAATATTCATTTTGTGCATTATTATTCTCAAGTGCATTAAGCCATTTATTTAAACCCTTTGCAGATACGGCTAAAATACCTGTATTTATCTCTTTGCTCTGCAGCTCTTTAGGATTTGCATCTTTTTGCTCAACAATACGTAGTACGCGTTTACTTTCATCACGAATGATTCGACCATAACCATTAGCATCATCCAAAACATCTGTCATTAATGCAAAAACATTAGAATCTGAATCTAATTTATTTAAGAGTAATTGTAATGTCTCAGGTTTAGTCAGCGGAACATCGCCATAAAGCACTAATACATTATTCGCATCATTAACATAAGGCATCGCTTGTTGAACCGCATGACCCGTTCCTAATTGCTCTTTTTGCTCAACCCAAGAAACCTTAAGATGCGAAAGCTGATCTTTAACATCTTCTCCACCATGCCCATAGATAATAATTATTTCGCAAGGATTCAAACTTTCAGCGGTAGAAACTACGTGCTCTAATAACGAATAAGACCCTAGAATATGCAGAACTTTAGGTCGCTTTGAACGCATCCTTGTTCCCTTTCCAGCGGCTAAAATTACAACACTTAGGTTTTTCATACGTAATCCTTGCTTTATAAAAGCAGTTAGCTATAAACAAAAAAAGCAAAAAGGAGAAATCTCCTTTTTGCTTTCAATAGAATTCAAAATAGTGATCAAAAATAACTATAACCTCATAGTTTTACCTTCTACTTTTCATTTTCTTAATGGTTTGAATTTGTGCTATTGCCTCAGCAAGTTCAGCTTCAGCTCGAGCAAAATCAACTTCTGAGTGTTTATCTTGAAGTAATTTTTCAGCTCTTTCCTTCGCTTCTAATGCAGCCGCTTCATCCAAATCCTTAGCTCGAATCGCCGTGTCTGATAGAATGGTCACAACATGTGGCTGAATCTCGAGCATTCCCCCAGAAATATAAACGGAAGATTCTTCACCATCAGTCGTCTTTATTCTCACTTCACCAGGCTTCAAAGCCGTCAACATCGGTGTATGACGTGCTAAAATACCCACTTCGCCCATTTCAGCAGGGGCAAAAAGCATTTCAGCAAGACCCGAATAAATTTCTTCTTCGGCACTCACAATATCTACATGGAATGTCATAGCCATAATATCAATAACCTCTTTAATGCATTACCGCGTTATTGCATTTTCGACGCTTTTTCCACGGCTTCATCAATAGTTCCAACCATGTAAAAAGCTTGCTCAGGTAAATGATCGTATTCACCATTCAATATGCCTTTAAAACCAGTAATGGTATCTTTGAGTGAAACATATTTGCCGGGAGAACCGGTAAAAACTTCCGCAACAAAGAAAGGCTGTGATAAAAATTTCTGAATCTTACGTGCGCGTGAAACTGTCAGCTTATCTTCTTCTGACAACTCATCCATGCCAAGAATCGCAATAATATCTTTTAATTCATTATATTTTTGTAATGTTTCTTGCACACCACGAGCAACTTGATAATGCTCAGCACCTATTACTAGTGGATCTAATTGACGACTCGTAGAATCAAGCGGATCAATCGCAGGATAAATACCTAATTCTGCAATGGCACGAGACAATACGACCGTCGCATCTAGATGCGCAAACGTAGTTGCAGGTGACGGATCGGTTAAATCATCCGCAGGTACATAGACTGCTTGAATTGAAGTAATCGAACCTGTTTTAGTCGAAGTAATACGTTCTTGCAAAACACCCATCTCTTCCGCAAGTGTAGGCTGATAACCTACTGCAGAAGGCATACGACCTAGCAGTGCAGAAACTTCAGTGCCCGCGAGTGTGTAGCGATAAATATTGTCTACGAAGAATAAAACATCACGACCTTCATCACGGAAAAATTCTGCCATGGTTAAACCCGTCAGCGCAACACGCAGTCGGTTACCTGGAGGCTCATTCATCTGACCATAAACCAAGGATACTTTGTCGATAACATTAGAATCGGTCATTTCATGATAGAAGTCATTACCTTCACGAGTACGCTCACCTACCCCAGCGAATACAGAGTAACCACTGTGCTCGATAGCGATGTTACGGATAAGCTCCATCATGTTTACGGTTTTACCAACACCGGCACCACCAAATAAACCCACTTTACCACCCTTAGCGAAAGGACAAACTAAGTCAATCACTTTAATCCCGGTTTCTAAAAGTTCAGTGGTCGGTAATAATTCTTCGTACGAGGGTGCTTTACGATGAATTTCCATTCTGACTTCTTCACCAATTGCGCCCTTTTCATCAATCGGTTCACCCAAAACATCCATGATACGACCGAGTGTTTTTGGACCTACGGGTACTTTGATCGCAGCTCCCGTATCAGCAACGGATAATCCGCGCTTTAATCCATCACTCGAACCCATTGCAACACAACGAACGATGCCATCGCCTAGTTGTTGCTGCACTTCCATTGTCAACCCGAGTTCATCGAGTTTTAATGCTCTATATACTTTAGGAACACTGTCGCGGGGAAACTCTACATCAACAACCGCACCAATGACTTGAACAACCTTACCTGTGCTCATGCCTCTATCCTCTTAAATTCAAAAATAAAAAATCTTTTTAGCATGTTTAATTAAACCGCTGCCGCACCGCTCACAATTTCAGAAATTTCCTGAGTAATAGCTGCTTGACGTGCTTTGTTGTATACCAGCTGTAATTCGGAAATAAGATCGCCGGCGTTATCAGACGCACTTTTCATTGCAACCATTCGAGCAGCTTGCTCACAGGCTGAATTTTCAACAACACCTTGATAAACCAGTGACTCGATATAACGTGTCATCAACTTATCTAAAACAACCTGAGCTTCTGGCTCATACAAATAATCCCAATGATGCTTTAACTCGTCTTCGGGCTCTGCAACTTGAACAGGTAATAACTGATCAATTTGAGGGTTTTGAGTCATGGTGTTAACAAAGTCACTGGATGCAAGAAATAATCTATCAATTTTTCCTTCATCATATGCATCAAGCATAACTTTCACACTACCAATGAGATCAGCAATTTCTGGTTCATCACCAAGATGAACAGCCTTGGATACAATCTGGCCACCAAAGCGTTTAAAAAAACTCACACTTTTCTGACCGATGGCACAGAGTTCTATTTCTATACCGTCATCATTCCATTTCTTCATTTTAGCAAGCAATTTTCTGAAAAGATTGGTGTTCAGACCACCACACAATCCTCGATCAGATGAAACAATAATAACACCTACTCTTTTAACCGACTCCCGGTCAGCCAGATAAGGATGTTTGTATTCAGGATGAGCATGTGCCAAGTGAGCAACCACATTACGCATTTTTAATGCATATGGACGAGAAGCCCGCATACGTTTCTGTGCTTTGCGCATTTTACTCGCAGCAACCATTTCCATCGCACGTGTGATTTTTTGAGTATTTTTAATACTCTTAATTTTAACGCGTATTTCTTTTCCGACGGCCATTTATAAACTCCTGTTATTTACCAGGCGCTGTTAGCTTTGAAAGCTTCAATTGCTGCACGCATTTTAGCCGCGATGTCGTCGTTAAAATTTGCCGACTCATCAATACTATTCACTAATTCTGCACAATTAGATTTTATATAAGAATGCAATGCACTTTCAAAATCAACGACCTTAGAAACCTCAACATCGTCCAAGAAACCTTCATTTGCAGCGAAGAGTGAAAACGCCATCTGTGAAGTACTCAAAGGCCGATACTGGGCTTGCTTCATAAGCTCGGTAACACGCTGGCCACGTTCAATTTGCTTTCTAGTGCTTTCATCAAGATCAGAAGCAAACTGAGCAAATGCGGCCAACTCTCTATATTGCGCTAAATCTAATCGAACACCACCACCCAGCTTTTTAATAATCTTAGTCTGTGCAGCACCACCTACTCGTGATACGGATAAGCCAGCGTTTATAGCGGGACGGATACCCGAATTAAATAAACTGGTTTCCAAAAAGATCTGACCATCGGTAATAGAAATTACGTTGGTAGGTACAAAAGCAGAAACATCACCGGCCTGCGTTTCGATAATCGGCAAAGCAGTCAATGAACCTGTTTTACCTTTTACCTCACCATTAGTGAATTTTTCAACATAGTCTGCATTAACTCTAGCGGCTCTTTCAAGCAAACGAGAATGTAGATAAAAAACATCTCCTGGGTAGGCTTCACGACCGGGTGGTCGACGTAGCAACAAGGAAACCTGGCGATAAGCCCACGCTTGTTTGGTTAAATCATCATAGACAATTAGTGCATCCTCACCACGATCGCGAAAATATTCACCCATCGCACAGCCTGCATAGGGAGCAATATACTGCATTGCTGCGGATTCAGATGCAGCCGCTGCCACAATAATCGTATTTTCCAAAGCGCCATGTTCTTCGAGTTTTTTGACCACGTTAGCAATCGACGATGCTTTTTGGCCAATAGCAACATACACACAAAATATACCAGAGTCTTTCTGATTGATAATCGCATCAATCGCAACCGCAGTTTTACCGGTCTGTCTATCACCAATAATTAATTCTCGTTGTCCACGACCAATTGGAACCATCGCGTCAATAGATTTCAGACCTGTTTGCACCGGTTGATCTACAGATTGACGCGCAATAACGCCTGGTGCGATACGTTCAATCGGAGATACTTCTTTACAGTTAACCGGCCCTTTTCCATCAATGGGGGTACCTAGTGAATCGACAACACGACCCAATAGTTCACGACCAACAGGAACCTCAAGAATCTTACCTGTGCATTTAACTGAATCGCCTTCAGATATGCCTTGGTAATTACCGAGAATTACAGCACCCACTGAATCACGCTCTAAGTTAAGCGCCAGTCCAAATATATTGCCTGGGAACTCAAGCATTTCACCTGACATGACATCAGATAAACCATGAACTCTTGCAATGCCGTCAGTTAAACTAACGACTGTTCCCTCTGTTCTTGCTTCTGTTGAAGCATCAAAATTCTTAATCTTTTCTTTAATAAGATCGCTTATTTCTGCAGGATTTAATTGCATGGGGTTTTCCCTCTAAAACTTCAGATTAGTGAGCCAATACACTCGCCAACCGATCCAGTTGCCCGGAAACTGAACCATCGATAACAATATCACCAGCCCTGATAATCGCACCGCCTAAAATTGATTCATCTACTGTTACAGATAGATCTATTTTGCAGCCAAGTCGATTTGTCAATGCTTGGGATATTGCCGCTTTTTGCTTTGCGTCAACGCTTGCTGCAGAAATCATTTCCGCAGCAATTGTCTTTTCTGCCTCTGCTTTTTGCTGTTCAAAAAGCTCGGATATTTCTGGCGCTACAGAAAGACGACCATTTTCCGCGAGTACTTGTACGAAATTTTTGCCTTGTTGATTCAAAATTTTTCCGCACACATCAATAATAAATGACGCTAGTTTTCCACTAGAGTACTTTGGATTATTGAGGATTGAAATTACATCAGAATCTTTAACTACAGAAGCCAACGTTGACAACATACCTGACCACTCAGATAAACGCTTATCCTCATTCGCTAGTTTGAAAACAGCAAATGCATAGGGACGAGCAATTGTAATTGATTCAGCCATATCGGATACCTAGCTCTATTATATTTGAGCAGCTAGATCTTTTAACAGATCAGCATGTTCGTTAGCATTGATTTCTTTTTTCAAAATTTTGCTCGCACCAGCTACCGCTACCGCTGATACATCTTTGCGCAGCTGTTCTTTTGCTCGATTTAGCTCTTGTTCAATTTCTGTATTCGCAGCATGAACAATTTTTTCAGCTTCTGATTTAGCGGAGTTTTTAGCATCATCAACAATTTCACTACTGCGTTTTTGAGCTAACCCGACTATTTCAGCGGCTTGTTTTTTCGCTTCACCGATTACATCAAGCGCTTTTTTTTCAGCTAACTCTTGGTCTTTTATCCCTTTCTCAGCGGCTGCAAGTCCATCAGCAATTTTCTTTTGTCGGGCGTCCATCATATCTGTTAATGGCTTCCAAAGTACTTTGTTAACAAAATATATTAGAACAACAAAAGCGATAACCTGAGCTAGTAGAGTGACGGTAATATTCATTAATAATTCCTCTTAAGCCAGTTTAACAGTGCTTAGCATTAACCAATTGCAGCTTGTAGTGCGCCAACAAAAGGATTAGCAAACAAGAACCACATTGCGAAAGCAAGAATAATGAACGGGAAAGATTCCATTAGACCAGCAAAGATAAACATATTAGTCATCAATGCAGGTTTCATTTCTGGTTGACGTGCAATACCTTCAAGTGTTTTTGCACAAATCAAACCCCAACCAATTGCCGATCCAAGACCTGCTGCAGCTAGGATAACACCAACGCCAATCGCGGTGGACGCGTAAATGGTAGCAATCATGTCAGGTGTCATAATTTATCTCCTTCAAATATATAAAAAGTTAAAAAACAAAAATTCAAAAACTAATGATCGGAAGTTGTTGCCATTCCAAGGTATACAATCGTCAATACCATAAAAATAAATGCCTGTAGCGTAATAACAAGAATATGAAATATCAACCATGCCAAATCAAGAACGACTTGCAGCGGCACAACAAGCAGTAAACCAAAACCAATTGCCGCTGAACCACCAATGAGTGCAATTAAAAGGAAGACCAATTCTCCGGCAAACATGTTTCCGAACAAACGCAGCCCTAAACTTAACGGTTTGGCTAATTCTTCAATCGCAGTCATGACTATATTGATGGGGATTACAAACTTGCCAAACGGATGAAATAGAAACATCTTTCCGTAGCCAATAAGACCTTTAGTCTTAATGTTGTAATACAAGATTAACGCGAATACGGTCAATGACATTGCCATTGTTGTACTTAGATCAGTTGTCGGAACCACTTTAAGATATCCAATTCCAAGAAAACTCGCCAATAAGGGCAATAAATCAACCGGAATTAAATCCATAAAATTCATCAACCAGACCCATAAAAATATGGTCAACGCAAGCGGTGCAATCAATGGGTTTTTCCCAGGAAAAGTATCGCGAACCTGTTGCGCCACAAAATCTAGAATGCTTTCAACAAAATTCTGAAACCCACTCGGCACATCAGTTTGCAGCGATCTACCCAATCTCCATGACACAATAATAATGAGTGCCGCCAACGCATAGCTAAAAAACACTGTATCTAAATGCAGCGCCCAGAAACTTGCTGCTTTATGAGTCACCGGATCACAATCCCCCACACATAGATTGGTCAAGTGATGCTGAATATATTCTACTGTACCTCCGCCAGAGGAACCTTCTGAAGCACTCACTGCTTAAACTCCTTCAGTAAAATCAATTTTTTGCTCGCTCTTTAATTCCGAAAACAAAGCTAAGTTGGGCTAACGCAAATCCCACTGCAAGTGCTAACGGATCTAATTCTGCCAATTTGATTCCTGCAATAAAAAACACTATTACAAAAAGGAACCGCTTTACTGCACCTAAATACAGCATACCCATGCTCTTGCCGGGATTTTCTACTGCTTCTTCACTTGCTTTTTCAACCCCTGAACCGAGGATCAATGTTGAAATCATGCTTCCAAACGCACCCAAAAAAGCCGAAATTGCCGCGTGAGGGTCGTCATAAAAACCAAAACCTAAAGCGACGATTAACCCAATACCTGTTTGGATTGCTACTAAACGTCGCGACCGTTGCGCAACTTCACCTGTGCTCGCAGTCAATTCAACTCCGGATCAGTCAGTAGCTTATATGCTTTCAAAATTCCACCCAGAATACCTAAAAACCCAAAAGACAATAAAAAGATAGGTGTTGTCTGGAACAAGCTATCGACAAAGAACCCCAATAGAAACCCTGCGAGTATCATCGAAGTTAATATGGTTCCGACACTGATAAGCATCAAATTTGGTTTTTCAGCGCCCGCCATCATTCAGCCTACATTTTGAAGCGGCGAAATTATAAGGGGTGCAACATAAGTCCGCAAGCTAAAAAACCACTTACTTGAAAAATAAAAGGTAAAACGATGATATGGTTATTCTTATTTGATGTGGGCCAAAATTCCATCAAGCTCATCCAAGGAATTATAATTGATCTCCAATTTACCCTTTCCTTTTTCAGAATGTTGGATCTTAACCTTGGCACCCAGACGTTCAGATAAACTATTTTGCAGCGACCTAATGTTAGGATCTAACACTCTTGCGGAAACTGTCCCTTTTTCCACCTGTTGTAATAATGATCTAACAAAACGCTCGGTTTCTCTCACTGAAAATGCTTTCGACACAACATGTCGAGCCGCTTTCACTTGCTGTAAGCCCTGTAGTGCAAGCAATGCTTTGGCATGCCCCATTTCGAGTTCTTTACTCGTTAACATTAATTTAACATCAGCACTTAGGGTGAGTAAGCGCAATAGATTAGTCACCGCAGCTCGAGACCTTCCTACGGCTTCAGCTGCTTGCTGATGCGTCATCTCAAATTCTTCAATGAGGCGATGCAATGCCGTCGCTTCTTCCATTGGGTTAAGCTCTTCTCGCTGAATATTTTCAATCAAAGACATCGCAACAGCTGCTTCATCAGGCACATCCCTGATGATTGCAGGTACTGAATCTATTCCGGCAAGCTGGGTTGCCCGCCAACGTCTTTCCCCGGCAATAATCTCATATCGACCTTCGTCCACCGGACGAACGACAATAGGCTGAACAACACCTTGAGCTTTTATAGAGTTCGCAAGATCCTCTAAGCTCTCTGGATGCATATCAACACGTGGCTGATATTTTCCACGCTGAATAATATCCACCGGAAGCTCACGCAAATCACCTTCTGAAGATGAATGATCAGGTGCGAGGTGAGTGGATTTAGTGGATTTGGCGGATGATACTGATGCACTCAATAGGGCATCTAGACCACGACCTAGCGCTCTCTTTTTAACCACTGGTATACCTCTCAATTTGCAAATAGAGAACAGCCTCCTAATTTGCCACTATATATTCAGGTAAGTCATGTCGGCGTAATATTTCGCCCGCTAATGCCAGATATGCTTGCGCACCACGTGATGACTTATCATATTGTAATACAGGCAAACCATGGCTAGGAGCTTCAGCCAGTTTAATATTTCGGGGGATTATCGTACGATAAACCTTATCACCAAAAAACTTGGCTAATTGCTCAGTAACCTGGCCGGATAAATTATTTCTTGGGTCATACATTGTGCGCAATAAACCTTCGATTTCCAAATCGGGGTTTAAAGATTGCTGAATTCTATTAATAGTACCAATTAAAGCCGAAAGCCCTTCTAATGCATAATATTCACACTGCATGGGAATCATCACTGACTGCGACGCCACTAATGCATTCAGCGTCAGCATGTTCAACGAAGGTGGGCAATCTATAAGAATGAAATCAAAATCATTTTTGATGATTTTAAAAGCTTCTTTCATTCGCGACTCTCTGTTTTCCAAATCCAGCATATGTACTTCCGCTGCGGTTAAATCGCTATTACTCGGCAATACATAATAACCCGCGTCTTCAACCTTAACGATGGCATCAAGCACCGGCATATTTTCCACTAACACATCGAAACTGGAAAACTCAACTTCATTTTTATTCACTCCACTGCCCATGGTTGCATTGCCTTGTGGATCAAGATCAACGAGTAACACCTTTCTTTTGGTTGCACTTAAAGATGCGGCGAGATTAACAGAAGTCGTTGTTTTGCCAACACCGCCCTTTTGATTAGCGATCGAAATAATTTTATTCATAAAATCAATGGCTCCGAGACATCTTTGGGACATCTTTTGAAGATATTTCAACCAAAAAGCTTTCGTTAGAAAATTCATTTTCAAGTTTCGAGGATATTGACTGAAACTTAGCAGGTAAAGATTGTAATTCTTGCGTCAGTAAATTCCCCTTCATGAGATAATAAACGCCTTTAGGGGAACGTAAATGCTCTAACAAGGAAAGGGTTTCTTCGATAGATGAAAATGCCCTCGTCACTAGGCCATCGTAAGTATGTTCTTGAAACTTTTCAACACGGGAATGAATAACTGTCACATTTTTTAGCCCAAGATCAATTTTTACCTGGGTTAAAAAACGCGCTTTTTTCCCATTAGAATCAAGCAAGGAAATTTTTTTTTGGGGTAATAAAATAGCCAGCGGAATGCCTGGTAACCCACTACCACTGCCCACATCGATAATATTTTCTCCAATAATATGCGGTGTTAAACATATACTGTCGATCAAATGGCGGGTAAAAAATTCAGCCGGATCTCTGGTAGCAGTTAAGTTATAGGATTTATTCCATTTCATAACAAGTTCTTGATAGTTCAGCAATAATGAAATAGTTTCTTCATTAAATTCCACATCAAGTTTATTGAGAACCTGTTCTAATGTCCGCTTTTCGTTCATAAGTCAGGGGGAAAGAATACTACCGGGTAGAAGCAACATATTTTTTCTTTTTCATATGAACGTGTAATAATGAAATCGCAGCAGGTGTTACACCTGGAATACGACTAGCTTGGCCAATACTCTCAGGTTTAGCTTGTAATAGTTTTTGTAACACTTCAGTTGAAAGCCCCTTTATCTCTTTAAAATCAAAATTAGCAGGTATTTTGACGCTTTCATTTTTGCGCGTTTTTTCTATTTCTAATTGCTGCCGAACAATATAACCGTGATATTTCGCCTTAATTTCAACTTGCTCAATGACTTTCTGGTTCGTTAACTTGTTTTTGTCTTCGAGTAGCCGAGTTACGGATTGGTAATTAACTTCAGGCCTTTTTAATAAATCCATTAAATTCGTTTCCCGCGTAAGCGGCTTACCCAGTATTTCCAAGACTAAATTCTCATCTACTTTCTCTGGCCGAACCCAGGATTGTGCTAAACGAGACTCCTCCTGAGCAATTGCATCGCGTTTTTCGGCACAGCGTTGCCAACGAATTGCGCTGACTAAACCCAGACGATATCCGGTTTCTGTCAGTCGCAAATCTGCATTATCTTCACGCAATATTAATCGATACTCTGCCCGACTAGTAAACATCCGATAAGGCTCCAAGGTACCTAATGTCGTCAAATCATCTATAAGTACGCCAATATAAGCTTCATCTCGTCTAGGAAACCAAGTTTCCTTGCCTTGAACCTGCCGTGCAGCATTAAGCCCTGCAATTAACCCCTGAGCAGCAGCCTCTTCATAACCTGTCGTTCCATTTATTTGGCCGGCAAAAAACAAATGCTGAATAAACCTTGATTCCAATGTAGATGATAAGTCACGTGGATCAAAAAAATCATATTCAATCGCATACCCTGGTCTTAAAATATGCGCATTTTCAAAACCTGTAATACTGCGAACTAAATCATATTGCACATCATAAGGTAAGCTGGTCGAAATTCCATTGGGATAAACCTCATGGGTGTCCAAACCTTCTGGTTCTACGAATATTTGATGAGAATTTCTATCTGCAAAACGCACCACTTTATCTTCAATGGATGGACAATAACGCGGGCCAATCCCTTCTATTACCCCCGAATACATAGGTGAGCGAGATAAGCCTTTTCTAATTAAATCATGCGTTTGCTCATTTGTATGCGTTATAAAGCAATTGATCTGTCGTGGATGCTCATTACCATCACTGAGAAATGAAAATGACGGTATGGGATTATCCCCAGGTTGTTGCTCCAACACATCAAAATTAATCGATCTGCCGTCGATTCGCGGTGGTGTACCTGTTTTTAGGCGTTTAATATTGAACGGTAAATCGCGTAATCGCTTTGCAAGCGCATTTGCAGGAGGGTCGCCTGCTCGACCACCTTGACTATTTGCTTCGCCAATATGAATTTGACCGGCTAAAAAAGTGCCAACCGTCAAAACCACAGATCGAGCTTTAAGCACCAGGCCCATTTGAGTAACAACGCCTGTTATTCTGCCGTCTTCAATCACCAAATCCTCTACAGCCTGTTGAAACAACTGTAAGTTCTCTTGGTTTTCGAGAATATTTCGAATCGCTTGTTTGTATAATATACGGTCACACTGGGCTCGAGTCGCCCTGACTGCATGACCTTTACGTGAATTAAGAATGCGAAATTGAATACCTGCTTTATCTGCTGCCAGACCCATCACTCCGCCTAAAGCATCAATTTCTTTGACTAAATGGCCTTTTCCTATTCCACCAATCGCCGGATTGCAGCTCATTTGGCCCAAGGTATCAATATTGTGCGTGAGCAATAAGGTACTTGACCCCAAGCGCGCAGCAGCGAGTGCGGCTTCGGTACCCGCATGGCCGCCTCCGACCACAATAACGTCATACATTTGATGAGATAACATAATCCTGTGTTTTTCACTTACCTATGCAAAAAGAGGAAAAAATATGGCCTAGCAAATCTTCATTTGAAAATTCTCCCGTAATTTCACTTAATGCCTGTTGTGCAATACGCAATTCCTCAGCAAGCAACTCACCTGCAATATGCCCTTCCATATGCGCACACCCTTGAATTAGGGCTTGCTCACACCTTTGCAAAGCATCTAAATGTCGTCGACGTGCTAAAAATAACCCCTGACCTGTGTGCTCATACCCTATTGTTGTTTTTATTAGCTGTTTTAACGCTGCGATACCTTCACCTGTTTTTGCCGAAATCGCTATTCCGGCAAAATCATCGTTTAATTTTCGCTGGTCTATAGCGTCTAATAAATCTATTTTATTAATCAAAAATATCTGCGGAATATCCGCTGGGAGCTGCGCGATTAACGACTTATCTTTTGCAGAAAGACCTACCCCGCCATCAATCATAAATAAAATAAGATCTGCAACCTCAACTTCCTTCCAAGCACGACGAATGCCTTCTAATTCTACAATGCCTGTGGTATCTCTAAGCCCAGCCGTATCGGAAACATGTAAAGGTATTCCATCAATATGAATACTTTCACGTAAAATATCGCGAGTAGTTCCCGCGATTGCCGTCACTATCGCAGAATCACGCCCAGATAGGCCATTGAGCAAAGTAGACTTTCCCACATTAGGCTGTCCTAGAATGACAACCTTAATACCTTCGTTTAATAATACGCCCTGCTTAGCGACTTGTAGAATATTATTCACATCGCTACGCAAATCCTTTAATGTAGATAAAACCTTTGCTTCTGCTAAAAAATCAATTTCTTCCTCTGAAAAATCAATCGAAGACTCCACATAAATTCTAAATTGAATAAGCTTTTCTAGAAATTCTGTAATAGTATTGGAAAACTCTCCAGACAAAGAACGAATAGCAGAGCGCGCTGCTTGCGCAGATGAAGCATTAATAAGATCAGATATTGCTTCTGCTTGCACTAAATCCAGTTTATCGTTTAAAAAAGCACGCTCAGAAAACTCACCTGGCTTGGCCAATCTAGCGCCTAACTCAATAACACGCTGCAACAGCAAATCTAATATAAATTGACCGCCGTGGCCATGCAGTTCTAAGACATCTTCGCCGGTAAAAGAATTCGGACCCGGAAAAAATATTGCGATACCGATATCCAGCACATTACAAGAAGAATCATAGAATGATAAATAAGAGGCAATACGAGGCGTTAGAGGTTTTTTTAATATTTCCCCAGCAATACTTTTAGACAACGGGCCAGAGATACGAACAATGCCAACACCGCCTTTTCCTGGTGGTGTCGCTAAGGCCGCAATAGTATCCAATTAACTGGGTTTTGCATTAGTCGCTTTTTCCACCTGCTTAGTAATATACCACTGCTGAGCAATTGACAATAAATTGTTAACAACCCAATATAAAACAAGACCTGATGGAAACAGCATAAAAAATAATGTGAAGATAATCGGCATGAAATTCATGATTTTTTGATGCATTGGATCTAATGATGGATTATGACTCAGCTTTTGCTGAACATACATCGATATACCCATTAACAGAGGCAATATATAAAATGGATCTTTTGCCGATAAATCATCAATCCACAAAATAAATGGCGCTTGGCGAATTTCGACACTCTCTAGGAGCATCCAATAAAGTGAAATAAATACCGGAATTTGTACTAACATTGGCCAACAACCCGATAATGGATTAACCTTTTCCTTCTTATACAATTCCATCGTAGCCGCACTCATTTTTTGGCGATCTTCACCATAACGATCACGAATCGCTTGAAATTTTGGTGCTAACTTGCGCATATTCGCCATCGAACGGTAACTGGCTGCGGACAACTTATAGAACACAATTTTAATTAATAGTGTCAGAATGACAATTGCAAATCCCCAGTTTCCGAGTTTCGAATGCAACCATTCAAGCACCCAAAAAAGAGGTTGTGCAATAATGGTTAAAAATCCGTAATCAACAGTTAACTTTAAATTTTCTGATATTTTTTCCAATCTATCTTGAATTTTTGGTCCGACGTATAAGTCCGTAGAAAACGTATATGAACTTCCCGCTGGAACGGTAAATTCAGCACTCGTTAAACCAAGAATATAACGCGTATTATTAATACTTCTTGTGTAGAAATGATTAACTTCGCCTGGTTTAGGAACCCAAGCACTGACAAAATAATGCTGTAGCATTGCCACCCATCCACCACTAAAATAGCTTTGGGTCGGCTTCCAGGTTTCCATTTCCTTTAAATCTATTTTTTCGTAAGGCTCTTCCGGCGTAGAAACCGCGCCACCTGTAAACGTATAAAGTAGTCTCGATTTGCCAGGCTCATCATATTCATTTCTTTGAAATTGGCGATAAAGACGCCCATCCCAATCATTGGCCGTATTATTTTCAATAACGTGATCAATGTGAATGAGATAACTATCCCGTTTAAAGGTATAAATTTTTGTTACTTTCAGTCCGTCTTCACCGACCCAGTTTAAAAAAACTTTCGACTCAGCTTGGCCTTCTTTTAGAATAACCTCGGTTTGCTCAGATGAAAAAATAGCATGATGATCTGGTGATGGCGTTTTTGATAATAAACCTGTTTGCGCAATAAATAACTGCGGCAAGGCATCGTCCATAAGGGGATAAGGGTTCTCAGGCTCGTGTACATCAATTGGATAATTTTTTAAGAAAGCTCGTCGCAAATCACCACCCACGACATCAATATCTATATCAAAAACATCAGTTTCAACATGAATCCGTTTATTTGAGGTAAGCGCAGATTGCACATTTGCAGCAGGTTTATCAGCCACGCTTTCCGCAACAGCTGTTGGTGTATCAGGTGTATCACTTGGTATACTTTCAGCGGTATTTTCAGTGGGTGTAATAGCCACAGAAGATGATTCTGGTGTAATAGCAACATCAGAAACAGGATTGTTAGCAGTGATAATAACGGGTTGGTTTTTTGCGTTCCAGGCATCCCACATAAGCAATACAACAAAACTCAGTGCGATAAACAGAAGCAGTCTTTGATTATCCATTTTATTTCTTATTTAGTTCTTCTGGCACGGGGTCTATTCCCCCTTCATGCCAAGGATGACAACGAGTAATTCGTTTAAAAGCTAACCAGCCACCGTGGATAGCACCGAAGCGTGATATAGACTCTTCGGCATAAGAAGAACAACTAGGGTAATAACGGCAATTTGAACCCAAAAAAGGGCTGATAAAGTACCTATATATCTTAATAAAACTAGTTAGAATCTTTCTCATTGACCGATAAACTACGCCAAATACTGTTTAGAATCAGCTTTAACTGCTGATTAGATGTAAGCTCTAGACCAGGACGAGCGAGAAGGATAATATCGACTCCCTTATCGCCAAAGCAATGTAAGCGAAAACTTTCTCTACAAATACGCTTTAAACGGCTACGTTCTACAGATTTTCGAACTGCTTTTTTAGAGAAGGCCATCCCTAGTCTAGGGTTATTTTTTTCATTAACTCTAGAATATGCTACAAGTACTTTTTTATTATTTTTACGTGGCTTAGCAAACACCCACTTAAAATCTGCCGGTGTCAAAAGACGATATCTTCGAGGAAAATGTTGACGACACTGACACATCAACTAACAAGCAACTTATGCATTACGCGCAGGTTAAACCAGTCCATGATTAATCTAAAACTATTTAACCTAATAAATTTAGGCGGTTAAACGAACTCGTCCTTTACGACGACGCGCATTCACGATTTGGCGACCTGCTTTAGTAGCCATACGTGCGCGAAAACCATGTGTGCGAGCTCTTTTTATACTACTTGGTTGAAAAGTTCTTTTCATAATTCCATACCTATAAAGGCTCGAAGCCCCGGATAAAAGGCGGTCAAGATACGCATCACGTTAACACTTGTCAATAGAAATAAATCTTTAAAACTCGATAAAAACTCTGGAAGGAGTTATCAGAGATAGTTAGACTGACGAGTCCTCTAACTTTAATGCCTTTCAACGTGGTAAAAAACATTGTCGCAAACTCTCTGGAGCAAGTGTTTAACTCAGCTAGAACATGAGCTAAGTGCACAGCAATATAATACATGGATTAAACCCCTAAATGCAGAAGTCACAGAAAATGGGTTGATCATCATTGCCCCTAATCGCTTCGTGCTTGACTGGGTTAATAGAAAGTTTCTTCTTAGAATAAAGGAGATTAGCTCAACCGTTCATGGTAACAATTCTTCAATCACCTTAAAAATCAAAAAAACGCCGCCTTTAGGCATTGAACCCAAATTAAAACCTAAAATTCAAGTCGATGTTCAGGCACAGCAGCCTTCAATACCTGCAAAACTAATTCGGCCAAAAACGCAACGTACCGAATTAACTCCTAATGTTATCCGTCAAAGCTCATTAAATCCTTTATACAATTTTGAGAATTATGTCGAAGGAAAATCAAATCAGCTCGCACGCGCCGCTTCATTTTTAGTCGCTGAAAACCCCGGAGGTGGTTATAATCCATTGTTTTTATACGGTGGAGTAGGTCTTGGTAAAACACACTTAATGCATGCAATCGGTAATTATTTTATTAATACTAATCCCAAAGCAAAAGTCGCCTATTTGCATTCCGAAAAATTTGTTCAAGACATGGTTAAAGCATTACAACACAATTCGATAAGTCGTTTTAAAAACTATTATCGATCTCTTAACGTGTTGCTTATTGATGATATTCAGTTTTTTGCAGGGAAAGAGCGTTCTCAAGAGGAATTTTTTCATACATTTAATCAATTACTTGAAGGTCAAAACCAAGTTGTGCTTACGTGTGATCGCTATCCAAAAGAAGTCGATGGTTTAGAAGAGAGACTTAAATCAAGATTTGGTTGGGGGCTCACTGTTTCTGTAGAACCGCCTGACTTAGAAACTCGAATTGCAATATTAATGAGCAAAGCAAAGCAAATGGATGTTGATTTAAGCGATGATGTGGCTTTTTTTCTCGCGAAAAACATTCGCTCAAATATTCGTGATTTAGAAGGCGCATTACGACGTGTCAGTGCAAATTCTAAATTTACCGGAAACGCGATAACCTTGGATTTTACCCGTGAGGCATTACGTGACTTACTCGCTGTACAACAAAAACTTGTCACTCTTGAGAATATTCAAAAAACAGTAACTGAATATTATAAAATACGATTTTCAGAGTTATTGTCGAAAAAGAGAACACGCTCAATTGCCAGACCAAGGCAAATAGCAATGACATTGGCTAAAGAATTAACAAACCATAGTTTACCTGAAATTGGGAATGCATTCGGTGGTAGAGATCATACAACCGTCTTACATGCATGTAAAAAAGTGAATGAATTAAAAAAATCTGACCTAAAAGTTGAGGAAGATTACAGCAACCTGTTGAGAAGACTGACAACATAGTGGTAAAACCTGTGAATAAGATGAGTCGGCATAAATAAGCCAATATCATGCACAAGTTATCCACAGACCACATACAGCTAAACCAGGGTTTCATATTCAATTAAATAGTTATTAACTTATTGAAATACAAAAATAAATAAAAGTTAATAACAAAATTAAGCTGGGTATTTAATAGCAATAAGTTTTTTAAAAAATATAGGGTAATTATAATATGAGGTTCGAAACAACTAGGGAAAACTTATTAAGACCGATCCAATTCGCAAGTAGTGTAGTTGAAAGAAAACAAACCTTACCTATCCTTTCGAATGTGCTAATAAAACTTAAGGATAATGAGATTTCCGTGACCGCAACCGATTTGGAAATGGAAATAATAGCGAAACTTCAAGTCGAAAATGGAACTGATGGAGAAATCACGATACCTGTTAGAAAATTGTTAGATACTTGTAAAGCTTTGCCTGATGAGGCTCATATAAGCTTTATAGTTGAAAATGATAAAGCAGTTATCAAAAGTGGGCGAACCCGTTTTCGTTTAACCACTATATCTGCTGAAAATTTTCCGGTTATTGAAACACTGAAATCCTTATATTCTTTTGATATGGCGCAAAATGAATTTAAAAACTTACTCGATAAAACAAGTTTTTCCATGGCTTTGCAAGATGTAAGGTTTTACCTAAATGGCTTATTACTGGAAATCAAAGAAGATAGTGTTACGGCAGTTGCTACGGATGGACACCGACTTGCGTTAAGCCGTTTAAATGCAGAAACCAAAGCTCCAGAAACCTTGCATACGATTATTCCTCGAAAAGCAGTGATTGAAATAGCCCGTTTATTGCTAGAAGATGAGAGCCAGGTTTCTGTGACCGTTGGTGAAAATTTTTTCCGTTTAGAATTTAACCAAATTGTATTTACTACTAAACTTATTGATGCACAGTACCCAAATTATAATAATGTAATTCCGCAAACGGGAGAAAATCAGCTTATTGCAAATAAGGAGGCGATTAAGCAATGCTTGCTTAGAACCTCAATATTATCTAACGAAAAATACCGTGGAATCCGCGTAGAAATTGAAAATAATAAATTGAAAGCGCAAGCAAATAATCCAGATCAAGAAGAAGCTGAGGACGAAATTGAAGTATCTTATACCGGCGAAAACCTACGTATCGGATTTAATGTAAATTACCTTATTGATGCTATTACAGCGGTTGATTCCAATGAAGTTCTTATTAAGTTTTCGGATGCAAACGGCAGTGCGGTTATTGCACCTGCGGACGGTGATCAATATATCCTTTATGTCGTTATGCCAATGAGGCTTTAAGTTAATTCATGCAGTTGCAGGAGATATTCTGTAAAAACCTAAGAAATCTAGTTGAACAAAAAGTCGTTTTAAACGCTGGAATGAATGTTTTTCATGGTGTCAATGGCAGTGGCAAAACCAGCTTTCTGGAAGGTATACATTTACTCACTACCGGAAAATCATTTAGAAATCATCTTACGTCACAAATTGTGACTCATGATGCAGATGAGTTGTGCATAAACGGCTTATTAATTGATAGAGATCAAGATAGCCATACTTCGTTGGCAATTATAAAAGGTCGGAAAACTAACCAGTTAAAAATAAATCAGAAAAAAGAAACAAAATTAAGTACCTTAGCGCGAATTGCACCGATGCTTGTTATTACCCAAGAAACTCAAAAACTCTTGCAGGATGGGCCTCAATGGAGAAGACGTTTCATCGACTGGGGATTGTTCCACGTGGAACAACAATTCTCAAATACCTGGTTAGACTTTAATAAAGCACTGAAACACCGAAATCGATTATTGCAAAATGGCATATCCAAAGAAGATAAGCATTTTATACTTTGGACTGAAAATGTTGCAAACCTGGGTAATCAGTTAACCAAATTTCGTCAGCATTATCTTATCGAGTTAGCTGAGTTTATTCAGCATATATCCGCAGAATTACTAGATAATGTAAAAATAGAAATTATTTTCAAAAAAGGTTGGAAAAAAGATTCTGACTTAAAAACAGCGCTTATTGAAAGCTACTCAAAGGATTTATTAGCTAAGACAACCCATGTCGGCCCACAGCGCGCAGATTTCATTTGTAAGTTTCAGTCGCGGAAAGCAAATGGATATGTTTCTAGAGGACAACAAAAATTAATTATATATGTTCTCATTCTAGCTCAAGTTTGTCATTTAAAACAAAAAATTGATAAAGATGTTATCCTGTTGATTGATGAACTTGGAGCGGAGTTAGATGAGTCCAATTTAAAACAATTATTAGTTATTTTAGAAAAATATCTTTCACAAACGTTTATTACAACCGCTAATGCCAAATTAATTCCTATGCATGTATTAACTCAATGCAAAATGTTCCACGTGGAACAAGGAATGATTAACGCAGCATAATTAACTATTTTAGGTGACATCTTATGAGTGACCCCTCAGTATCGTATGATTCTTCCAATATAAAAGTACTAAAAGGTTTAGACGCCGTCAGGAAAAGACCGGGTATGTACATAGGGGACACTGATGATGGATCAGGTTTACACCACATGGTATTTGAAGTAGTAGATAACTCAATTGATGAAGCGTTAGCCGGTCATTGCGATGTAATTAATGTATGCATAGAATTAGATGGTTCAGTTTCCGTTTCTGATAACGGTAGGGGTATTCCTGTAGATATTCATCCTGAGGAAGGACGATCAGCTGCGGAAGTTATTATGACGGTGCTCCATGCCGGGGGTAAATTTGATGATAACTCTTATAAGGTTTCAGGTGGTTTACACGGAGTTGGTGTTTCAGTAGTTAACGCACTTTCGGATATGTTAACCATTACCATTCAACGGGAAGGAAATATTCACCAGCAAGAATATCTGCTGGGAGAACCGAAAGAGCCGTTGAAAATTATAGGCACGACTCAAGAATCGGGTACAATACTTAATTTTTTGCCCAGTAAAACCATATTTTCAGATGTTGAGTTTCATTATGATATTTTATCTAAACGTCTAAGAGAACTTTCATTTCTCAATTCCGGTGTACGTATAACCTTAGTTGATAGGCGAACTGACCGATCAGATGTTTTCGAATATAAAGGAGGGATTCAATCGTTTGTAGAGCACTTGAACCAAATGAAAACGCCCATTCATAAAAATACCTTCTACTTTTCCAGTGAAAAAGATGGTATGGGCATAGAAGTAGCCATGCAGTGGAATGATTCTTACCAAGAAAATATTTTCTGTTTTACCAATAATATTCCTCAAAAAGATGGAGGATCACATCTCGCGGGTTTTCGAGGTGCCTTAACTCGAACCCTGAATTCGTTTATTGAAAAAAACGATACATTTAAGAAATTAAAAACTTCTATGACCGGTGATGATTCAAGAGAAGGCTTAACCGCGATTCTTTCCGTTAAAATACCAGATCCAAAATTTTCATCGCAGACCAAAGATAAATTAGTGTCGTCCGAAGTTAAGGGCTTCGTGGAGTCATCAATGTCAGAATACCTGCAGACATTCTTAGCGGAAAATCCGCAAGATGCTAAAGCCGTGATATTAAAAATCGTAGATGCGGCAAGAGCACGTGAAGCTGCACGTAAAGCGAGAGAAATGACGCGTAGAAAAGGTGCTTTGGATATTGCAGGTCTGCCAGGGAAGCTTGCAGACTGCCAGGAAAAAGATCCATCGCTTTCCGAATTGTTTATTGTGGAAGGAGATTCAGCAGGAGGATCTGCAAAACAAGGGCGCGATAGAAAGTTCCAAGCCATTCTGCCACTAAAAGGAAAAATATTAAATGTTGAGAAGGCAAGATTTGATAAAATGCTGTCTTCAGTTGAAGTAGGTACCTTAATTACCGCTTTAGGTTGTGGAATAGGCAGGGATGAATATAATCCGGACAAACTGCGTTACCATCGAATTATTTTGATGACTGATGCGGATGTGGATGGGTCTCATATTCGAACTTTGCTTTTAACCTTTTTTTATCGCCAAATGCCCGAGCTTTTAGAACGTGGCCATATTTATATTGCGCAACCACCGCTATACAAAATTAAAAAAGGAAAGCAGGAAACCTACGTAAAGGATGATAACGCATTAACCGCGCACTTATTACAAACTGCTTTACAAGGAGCTTCGTTGAAACTTAATGAAGTTTCTCCCCCTGTGTCAGGCCAAGCTCTGGAAAGCTTGGCGTTAAGTTATCAATATGTTATCGCTGCCATCGAACGTATGTCATCTCGCTATGCTATTGAAATATTAGAAAAATTAATTTATGTAGGCCTTGTAAATTCTGCAATATTAGAAAATAAAGAGAAGGCTTTAGATTGGGTAAAAGAGATTGTCGCACGGCTTTCAGAAGACGCCAATAAAACTATTTTTGAAGGTTCCGTTAGAATCATAGAAGAATCCACAGCCCTTGAGATTGTTATTAGCTGCACCAAACATAGTGTGAAAACGGATTATACTTTCAGTAAAACTTTCTTTAATAGTGTGGAATATAAACGAATATCCGAGCTAAATAATAGCTTAAAAGACTTAATTGGTGTCGGAGCAACCATTAGTAGAGGTGAGAAATCATTAACTGTTTCATCTTTCAAACAAGCCATTAACTGGTTATTAGACGAAGCTAAGCGTGGGCAACACGTACAGCGTTATAAAGGATTGGGTGAAATGAACCCCGAACAGCTATGGGAAACAACCTTAGATTCGGAATCCAGAAGTTTATTACAAGTGAAAATAGAAGATGCGATTATAGCGGATGAAATTTTTACCACGTTAATGGGTGATCAAGTAGAGCCTCGGCGCAATTTTATCGAGAAACATGCCTTATCCGTCAATAACATCGATACGTAGGATAAAAAACCCGGTTAATATACCGGGTTTTTGGATTTATAAATAATAAAAACTATTGGTGATATGAGTCAACGCGTTTAACTTCATTAGTCGATCCAAGGATGACCGGGACTCGTTGATGTATTTCTTTAGGTTTCAATTCCATTATTCTTTCACGACCCGTTGAGCTTAAACCTCCAGCCTGTTCAACGATGAAAGACATTGGATTTGCTTCATACATTAAGCGCAGTTTTCCCGCTTTAGCAGGGTCTTTTGTATCAAACGGATACATGAAAATACCGCCGCGAGTGAGTATTCGATAAACTTCTCCCACCATTGATGCGACCCAACGCATGTTGAAATTTTTGTCTCTTGCGCCAGTAACACCGTCAATGCATTCTTGAACATAACGTTGTACGGGTTTTTCCCAAAAGCGTTGATTAGACATATTAACTGCAAACTCAGCGGTGTCTTCAGGAATCATCATGTTTTTATGAGTTAACTTAAATTCATTGGATCCTGGATCTAATGTAAAACCTTGAACACCGTTACCCGTAGTAATAATCATTAATGTAGAAGGCCCATATAAGCAAAACCCCGCACAGATTTGCTCGGTTCCGGGTATAAGATAATCGGCTAATTTTGGATCAGTTACGCCTTCAGGACATCTTACAATAGAAAATATCGATCCTACTGTTATGTTCACATCGATATTTGATGACCCGTCAAGCGGATCAAAATACATTAAGTAAGGGCCTTTTTTATACTGTGGTGGGATACTATAAACATCTTCTTCTTCTTCTGAAGCCATTCCGGCCAATGTTCCCGATTTTTCGGTATGTCGAATAAACATTTCATTGGACATAACGTCAAGTTTCTTCTGCGTTTCACCCTGAATATTTTCAGATTCAGCGGAACCCAAAACGCCATAAAGAGCACCATGATTTATCGCGGTATGAATCTCCTTACACGCAGCAGAGACATCTTCAATTAAGCTTATTAAGTTTGCATCGATATCTTGTCCCGCTTGCTGCTCTTTTAGCAGATAGTCTTTAATGTTGACAGTGTTTTCCATCGTATTTCCTTAAGTTAGGTTTAATCTTTTACCTCAAAATATCAGCCGGTTACTCTTGAGAGCTTGTCCGAGAGATCCGTGCTTGATTTGTTTTCAAGTCTAATATTGTGGCGGATTGTATCAAAATCGGGTGCGCAAAATAACTATTAGATAGCGGTAATCGGTTTAAGCTTATCATTAGTTATTTCTTGCATTTGCTCCTCAATCCATTTTTCGACTTCGGTGGTCAATTCGGATGAGTTTTTTCCGTTAGGTTGGATCGGAGTTCCTAGTTTTACCCTGATAACTCCAGGATTTATTATAAATGAGCCCTTAGCCCAAAACTCGCCAGCATTATGAGCCATAGGGATTATAGGGTAGCCCGTACTAATCGCCAGTCGAGCACCGCCTTGGCGATACTTTCCGCGTTTTCCAGCACGTATACGGGTTCCTTCAGGAAACAAAACAACACAGCGATTATCATCTAATCTTTCTTGACCTTGTTTTATAAGTTGTTGCATGGCTTCTTTGCGCGAATCCCGGTTAATGGCAATAGGTTCGGTTAATGCTAAACCCCAACCAAAAAAAGGTATGCGTAATAGTTCCTTTTTTAATAACCAAGCTTGCTCGCGAAAAATTTTCTGTAAGGCCAGTGTTTCCCAGGTAGATTGATGTTTACTGAGGACAATGACTGCAGAATCAGGAATATTCTCCGAACCTTCAATTTTATAGTGAAGTCCGCAAATAATACCCAGTGCCCAAATATTCATTTTGGCCCATTGGCTGATAAACGCATAACGGACTCGAAATGAAAAGGGGAATAAAAAAAGCGCGGGAATGGCGATGATTATGGCCGTTATAGCCATGAATGAATTAAATAAGGTAGAACGTAATACTAACATAAAGCCTTCTTCTCTTTTTTTCAGAGGGCCAAATTTTACACGTGATTGCTTAGAATAGCATCTACCGCTTGAGCTAAATTTTTGTATACGGGGAAGTTAATATTTTTTTTCTGCTCTTTTAAAGTGAGTTCTCCTTTCCCGGTTTTGACCAGGATAGGTTTTCCCTTGCATTGTTTAGCCGCAAGGATATCGCGGTAGGAATCGCCAATACAGTAGACGTTTTCCAAGCTAACATTGAAAACTTGCTCGACCCTTTTAAATAAACCCGCTTTGGGTTTTCGGCAGTTGCAATTATCTGCAGGTCCGTGAGGGCAGTAAAATATAGCATTTATTACACCGTTGAATTGAGTGACGAGTTTGCACATTTTATTATGCATAGCTGCCAAGGTTTTGTGCTCGTAAAAACCGCGACTTATACCCGACTGATTAGTAATGATGATGACTTTATAATTGTTTTTGGAAAGTTTAGAGATAGCCTCGATGCTTCCAGGTATCGGTATCCATTCATCTACCGATTTAATGTATTGATCCGAGTCCTCATTTATGACGCCGTCTCTGTCTAAGATGATTAATTTCATCAGTATATTTTAGGTCTGCAGCAAGGAAATATCCGCAATCATCAAAAATTGATCGCTGACTGTTTTCAGCAAGGCTAAGCGATTTTTTCGGGTTTCGATTTGCTCGGACATAACCATAACGTGCTCGAAAAATTGATTAATATGTTGCTCCAGTGTAGAAAGCAAACGTAGAACTTCAGTATATTGTTTTTCATTGATCAGTTTTATTGTAGAAGATTGAATTTCTCCCAGTTTTTCAAAAAGAGTAATTTCTTGCGGTTCAACTAACAGTGAAGGTTTGATCTTTAGAGGAATATCTTCGCCTGTCTTTTTTAGTATATTGCTAATTCTTTTATTGGCGGCAGCTAAATTAGTCGCTTCCGCTTGTGTCTTGAACGATTCTACCGCGAGAATCCGAAGATGAAAATCATAGGGTTCGAATGATCCGGTCTCTCTTACCGCGTGAAAGGAATCCAAACTAATATCTTGCTCGGAATAATAGGCCTTGAGTCGATCGAAAATAAAATCCAGTAATTGAGTAGCTAAGTGATCTGTAACTGAAAATTTTCCTTGGTAAGTTGAAATGGAATATTTGATTAGTTCATCCAGGTTTAAGTCGATTCGATTTTCAATAATGATCCTGAGAATACTTAATGCAGCTCGCCTGAGACCAAAGGGGTCTTTGTCACCGGTGGGTAATTGTTGAATTCCAAAAATACCGACTAATGTATCCATTTTATCGGCGATAGATAAAATTTGCCCACTAGTGGTAGTTGGCAATAGATCACCTGAAAAACGCGGCAGATATTGCTCTCTGAGAGCGATCGAAACTTCAGATTCTTCGCCATCATGGCGCGCATAATATTCCCCCATGATTCCTTGTAACTCAGGAAACTCACCGACCATTGCGGTGATTAAGTCACTCTTACTGAGATAAGCGGCGCGTTTAGCCATGTTTGAATTGACGTGAAGAAATGGTGAAAGCCATATTGCGATCTGTTCATTTCGTTTAACTTTTTCATACACAGTGCCTAATTTTTTTTGAAAAACGATGTTCTTGAGTCGTGTATTTTTTTCTGCTAAAGATGTTTTTTTGTCTTGCTTCCAGAAAAATTCTGAGTCCGCAAGGCGAGGCCGAATAACGCGTTCGTTGCCTTGTCGAACGGTTTTTTGATTGCTGCTTTCAAGGTTAGAAATGGTAATAAAATGCGGCAGCAGATTTCCTTTTTTATCGAGTATATGAAAATACTTTTGGTGCCCTTTCATTGCTGAAATGATTGCCTCGGCAGGCACATCCAAGAAATTTTTATCAAAACTTCCGACAATCGCAGTGGGCCATTCTACCAACGAGGTCACTTCATCTAGCAAGTCTTCGTCAATCTGCGCTATACCGTTAAGGCTCGCAGCCGCCTCTTCAATTTGGGCTTTGACCGTTTTTTTCCGCACTTCATAATCTGCAAGCACTTTAGCCTTTGATAGTAGAAGTGGCGCATAATCTATTGGCTGCGAAATATTAATCGGGTCAGGATGATGGAAGCGATGACCTAAGCTGGAGCGCCCCGTTTTTAGATCAAGAATATGGCAATCAATCACATTATCACCGAGTAACATGAGAACCCAATGCACTGGGCGTACAAAACGGGTTGCTTTGTCGCCCCATCTCATTCTTTTGGGAATGGGGAGTTTATTTAATGAGTGCTCAATAATATCGGGTAAAAGTTTTTCAGCGGCTTTCCCTGGTATCTGGTGATGGAATACTAGTGATCCACCTTTTTTATTGTCCTCGGTTGCAAGATCATTGACCGCAATACCACACGAGCGTGCAAAACCTTCAGCAGCGGGTGTTGGGCAGCCATCTTCATCGAATGCGGCTTTAAGTGAAGGCCCCTTACGCATTGCATTTTTATCTTCTTGCTTTGTTTGTAAGTTTTGAATGATAACGGCCAACCTTCTGGGAGTGGCAAACTGCTGGGTACTGGTATAGCTCAGTTCCGCATTATCCAAGCCTTGAGTGATACCGCTATCTAAGGCAGTGATGAGTTTTTTTAAGGCTTTAGGAGGAAGCTCCTCAGTACCAATCTCTAGTAGAAAATCTTTTGTTAAGCTCATCGTATACTCTCCTTTAACACGGGAAAGCCGAGTTTTTCACGGTTATCATAATAGGTTTGTGCGACGGCACGCGATAAGCTTCTAATCCGCCCAATATAGCGAGCTCTTTCGGTCACTGAAATAACTTGCCGAGCATCTAAAAGATTAAATGTATGAGAAGCCTTTAAAATAAACTCATACGCTGGCAGTGCTAGCCCACATTCAACGAGTCTTTTGCTTTCTTGTTCACAATGCTCAAACCAATCAAAGAGAATTTTAGTATCTGCTTGTTCAAAATTATAAGTAGACATCTCAACTTCGTTTTGATGAAAAACATCACCGTAAGTAACCTTCCCTTGGGCGCCATTTGCCCACACCAAATCATAGATACTTTCAACACCTTGTAAGTACATTGCCAGTCGTTCTAAGCCATACGTGATTTCGCCGGTAACCGGTTTACAATCAAGACTGCCGACTTGTTGAAAATAAGTAAACTGAGTGACTTCCATGCCATTTAACCAGACCTCCCAGCCCAAGCCCCAGGCTCCCAAAGTCGGAGATTCCCAATCGTCCTCTACAAATCGAACATCATGCTCGAGAAGGTCGAATCCTAGAGACTTAAGAGACTCAAGATATAACACTTGAATATTGTCAGGCGAGGGCTTGAGCATGACTTGAAACTGATAATAGTGTTGTAACCTGTTTGGGTTTTCACCATATCGTCCGTCGGTTGGCCTTCTGCAAGGCTGAACATATGCCGTTCTCCAAGGTTCTGGCCCGATAGAACGTAAAAAGGTAGAGGGATGAAATGTACCGGCACCTATTTCCATATCAAAAGCTTGAGTAATGACACAGCCTTGTTGCGCCCAAAAATCCTGTAACGTAAAGATTAGGCCTTGAAAAGTAGAAAGATCATTAGCTTGCATGTAATTACCACTGTTTGTTGTGAATCGGCTGAATCGGCCGATTCATATACCCTCAATTAAGATGCTGTGGATTATATCGTGGAACAAAAAATAAATATATAAATCCGGGGCTTAAGGATGTTATTAGGAAAACCAGATTGAAGGTCAATATTAGCGTTCAGCACTTGGCATTTTATGGGCCTAAATATAAAGCTTTCTAGGCATTTGGCCGATCTGCTAAGTATATAGCATTAAAAGGATTTTTATGACTTCAATTGTACTGGGTTCCTCCACGTCTCAATGGCAGCGAATTATTCATGAAGCAGGTGAAAGTTGCCAACTTCAATTGGATGAAGAAATGGAGAGCTATCTCGTGTTTCTAATGATGCGTTTTCAGGACTGTCCTGAAGTTGCAGAGTCGGTAATCGCTTTAGAATATCTGAATAGTCAATTAACGTCCGGGCGGCTTAAACAAGATCAGCTTAGGGAGGTGGGAGATCGCTGCTTACTGTTTTCTGGTTTTTTTCCCAAACGTGCAGACAAATGCCGTGTGAAAATCAGTTACTTTGTGGAGATCGGACGCAGTGCCTATCATCAACTTGCGGGCCATTCTGCGGCCAAGATTCAACAATTGTATCTACATCTGGCCGAAGGTTTTGTTCCTTTGATGGATGTTTTACAGACTGTTAGACAAATGGGACAAGATTTACCGGTCTTAGGACCTTTAGAGGCTACTGAGTTATGGCAAGACACCGGAAGTAAAAGTGCATTAAGTTCTCTCAGGAATCACACCAATGTCCTACCCGTTAGGTTTTCTACTCAGATCAAGCATTAACCTCGATTCCGTTTCCTGCTAGAATACGCGCCTTATTTTTATCCAGGTTGCGTTTTGTAGATCATGAGTCATTCAGTGAATAAACCCGAAAAAAAGCAAAGAAAGGCCGTAGCGCTCATTTCTGGTGGATTAGATTCACTGTTAGCAGCGAAAGTGATTATCGATCAAGGCATTCATGTCGAAGGGATTAATTTCTATACAGGTTTTTGTGTTGAAGGCCATACACATGCGATACGCAAAAAGGACAAAGCAAAACCTAAACGGAATAATGCGCTTTGGTCGGCTGAACAATTGGGTATTCAATTGCATATCGTTGATGTTATAGAGCCCTATAAAGAGGTTTTGATTAATCCATCACATGGTTACGGCGCAAATATGAATCCTTGCCTTGACTGTAAAAGTTTTATGGTTGGCCAGGCTGTTGAATGGATTAAGGAAAATGATTTTGACTTTATAATAACAGGTGAGGTGATTGGTCAGCGCCCGATGTCACAACGGCGCGATACCATGCCCGTCATCGCTGCGGAATCAGGTGCCTCAGACTTATTATTACGTCCGCTATGTGCGCAGTTGCTACCCCCTACCCTGCCGGAAAAAGAAGGCTGGGTGGATAGGGAAAAGCTACTGGATTTCAATGGACGCACTCGAAAGCCACAAATAGAACTCGCAAACAAACTGGGTTTTCAAGATTTTGCGCAACCCGCTGGGGGCTGTTGTTTTCTAACGGATAAAAACTATTCGGATCGTCTCGTTGACTTATGGCAAGCAAGAGATACTAAAGCATATGAACTAGATGATGTTATGTTGCTGAAAGTGGGTAGACATATCAGACCCAAACCGAATTTTAAACTTATTATTGGCCGTGAAGAAGGCGAAAATAAATTTATGGAGGGTTATCGTAAACAGTTTATACACTTATATACCATCAGCGCAAAGGGCCCTTTAGTATTAATAGAAGGTAATACAGATGAAAAAGATCTTCAGCTTGCTGCTGAAATTACCGCTCGCTATAGCCAGGGCAGGCAAGAAAAAACGGTTACGGTTGCAGTAAAAGATCAAAATGGTGTGAGCAAACTGCTTAATGTAAAACCATTTTCTAACGAAGAAAAACTCAGGGATTGGTATATATGAGCCATCATATTCTTGATGCAAAGCGTCTACTTTGTCCAATGCCTGTCATTCGTACACAAAATAAAGTAAAACAATTATCGCCCGGCGATATCCTTGATGTTATTTGCACTGATCCGGGCGTGACGAGTGATATACCGGCATGGTGTCGAATAACGGGGCATCGTTTCATTGACGTCAAATCTGATGCGGATGAAATCGTTATACGGATCGAGATCAGAAGCCGTGATTAAGCATTCGGGTCATCCGCATTCTTCTTCTAATAGCGAAGAAGACAATCCAGCACGCTATATAGAAATTCGTAAAGTTAGCTTTGTTTCGATCCTGGTAAACAGTGTGTTATCCCTGGTAAAAATTGTATTGGGATTCATTGGACAATCACAGGCTTTGATTGCCGATGGGATACATTCTCTGGCTGATTTATTCAGTGATTTTGTCGTTTTATTTGCTGCGAAGCAAAGCACTAAAGAAGCGGACGAAGAACATCCCTACGGTCATGGACGCATTGAAACAGTTGTCTCGGTGGCATTAGGTGTCCTATTAGTGGTGGTGGCATTTGGCATTTTGACCGATGCGGTTGATCGAATATTACACCCTGACGAACTGTTGCAGCCGACAGGTATTGCCCTATTTGCCGCTTTATTTTCAATTTTTGCAAATGAGGGATTGTTTCAATACACCATCGTTGTAGCCAACAGAATAAATTCAAACATGCTGAAAGCGAATGCGTGGCATCATCGCACCGACGCTATTTCATCCATTATCGCGAGTGTTGGCATAGCCGGAACAATGGCTGGAATGCCGCTGTTAGATGCCGTAGCGGCTATAGGCGTGAGTTTAATGATCGCCAAGGTTGGATGGGATATCTCCTGGGTTTCATTGCAGGAATTGATGGATAAAGCGCTGGATGCGGAAAAGAGCGAGCACATAAAAAAACACATCGTTGCTATTCATGGGGTGAAAGCGGTTCATGCATTGAGATCGCGCAGTCATGGCGGGCAAGCATTCGTTGATGTACACATATTGTTGGATGAACCTAAGTTAAGTGTTTCCGAAGGTCATCGTATTAGTGAAGTTGTGCAAGCGACTTTATTGACTGAAATTGATGAAGTGACAGATGTTACTGTCCATATCGATGCAGAAGACGATGAAAAAGCGGCTCCGTGCAATGAGTTGCCACTCAGGGATGAATTATTAAAGCGTCTCGAAACGCTTTGGGGTGACAAACCATTGCATAAAAAAATAAGACGCGTAACCTTGCACTACCTTAATGGGCAGATATTTGTTGAATTAACATTGCCATTGGAGCTGATAGGGTCAACCCAAGAGGGTAAGCGGATAACTTTGGAGTTTTCACGGCTTGCTGAGCGCGATCCCGATATAGCAGAAATTTCCGTTCAATACGAATAGCACTTTGATGGTGCGACCGCCGAAATGAACGCGCTATGACGGTGCTTTGGTCTTGCTTGTTTTCCAAACTTAATGTGCGCGATGATTATAAATATCTGTTAATTATGGCATTATTTTCATGGCATATTATGTGCCCTAATCGTAGTTCTTCATTATTTTTCTATCGCATATGATTTAAGTGATAAACCTAAACTAACTAAAACACTTTCTAATTGGAGGAGTGGTATGTCTTCAAAAGTAACAGACATCATAAAAGAGAATGATGTGAAATTCGTAGATTTTCGTTTTACCGATACAAGTGGAAAGGAGCAACATGTCACTGTTCCTGCAAAATGTGTTAATGAGGACAGCCTTAAAGAGGGTCAAATGTTTGATGGTTCCTCAATCGCTGGATGGAAAGGAATTAACGAATCAGACATGATTTTAATGCCAGATCAAGGAACTGCAGTGATGGATCCTTTTTCTGAAGATGCCACGTTAATAATCACGTGTGACATTATTGAGCCAGATACTATGCAAGGCTACGAGCGTGATCCTCGTTCACTTGCAAAACGTGCAGAAGCCTATTTGAAGTCTTCGGGTGTTGGTGACGCGGCTTATTTTGGCCCAGAGCCAGAATTTTTTGTCTTCGATGATGTTCGTTGGGGCGCAACTATGGCGGGGTCTTTTTACAAAGTAGATTCTGAAGAAGCCGAATGGTCAAGCGAAAAAGTATATGAAGACGGTAATATGGGTCATCGTCCGAGTGTCAAAGGTGGTTATTTTCCAGTACCGCCGGTTGACTCTCTTTATGACCTTCGCTGTGCAATGTCCGGCACTATGGAAGAAATGGGTCTTGAAGTAGAAGTACATCATCATGAAGTCGCCACCGCAGGCCAATGTGAAATAGGGGTTAAATTTAATACGCTTGTGAACAAAGCCGACGAAACACAAAAATTAAAATACTGTGTTCACAATGTTGCCCATGCGTATGGAAAAACAGCAACCTTTATGCCTAAACCACTGGTCGGTGATAATGGTAGTGGCATGCATGTGCATCAATCTATTTTCAAAAATGGTAATAATATATTTGCCGGTGATGGTTACGGTGGATTGTCTGATGAAGCGTTGTTTTACATCGGTGGAATTATTAAACATGCGCGTGCAATAAATGCATTTGCTAATGCATCAACTAATAGCTATAAACGCTTAGTGCCAGGATTTGAAGCGCCGGTAATGTTAGCTTATTCAGCACGTAACCGTTCTGCATCGATTCGTATTCCTTATGTACATAGTCCTAAAGGACGGCGTATTGAGTTACGTTTTGGTGATCCTACGGCTAATCCTTATCTTGCTTTCTCCGCAATGTTAATGGCGGGTATTGATGGTATCCAAAACAAAATTCATCCAGGTGAAGCCATGGATAAAGATCTCTATGACTTACCACCGGAAGAAGAAGCTAAAATACCAACGGTTTGTAGTTCGTTCGATCAAGCATTAGAAGCTTTAGATAAGGATCGTGAATTTTTAACTAAAGGTGGTGTCTTTACCAATGACGTTATTGATGGCTATATTGCACTAAAAATGGAAGAAGTAACACGTTTACGCATGTCTACTCATCCCGTAGAGTTTGATATGTATTACAGTGTTTAAGTTATAAAGGTTTCATATGGCTAGAATAATTAAAAAGATGTTCGTTTGATTATGGCCAAGTTGATTTCTTTCGCTTTATTAAAACGCCCCTATCTTGGGGCGTTTTTTTTTACTGCATTTTCAGCGACGAATGCCGCTGTCTATCAAGGTTTAGATGCAAATGGAAATCCCGTTTTTTCCGACCAATCGAGTAGCGGTGTTGAAATTATTATCCCAAGTCCTAATTCTATGGAGGCAATTCCGGAAAGTGAGCTTACTCCTACCCCAAGCTTATTTCCTAAAGTGAATGAGGCTAAAAATAGCTACGAACAATTTCGAATAATTTTTCCGGTCGAAAACCAGGTGATTAGAAATAACGAAGGCATACTAAAGATAGCATTATTTATTTCACCTGAATTGAAAAAAAGCCATGTTATCCAAATCCAACTTGATGATGAAATATTATCGATGAACTGGAAGCAAACCACTTTTCATATATCGGATGTTCATCGTGGAACGCATTCAATCATAGCTCGAATAGTCGATTCGAGTTCAGGGAATATAATTAAGGCATTGCCTAAGCTGATTTTTCACTTCAAACATTCTTCAAAAAACTTCTAACTTAAATTTTATCTTTACGCTTGAATAAGAATGGCGCACTATAGTAGTGCGTTTTTTTTGACAAATTTTTACGGTTTTTATCCGTTTCTCATATTTTATCATGCTGTTTTTTATAGAGTTAATTGCTAATCGGTATTCCGTAGCATAAGTGGATAGCTTATTGCTCAGCTTAATAATCCGAGCCGAGGTTTGTTGTGGTCACTAAAGAATTTTTTCAAACAGTTATTGATACTTTGGATACAGCGGTCATGATTGTTGATCATAAGTTGGTTGTTCAATTTTTGAACCCGTCAGCTCAGACCTTATTAGGTGTTAGTGCCAAACAAATTGAAGGTTCAACGCTACATAATCTATTTATAAGTAGCAGTGAATTCATCTCAGCAACGGAAAGAGCGCTGCAAGAGGAGAACTCTTTTACTAAGCGTGAGATAGACATAGTGCTTGCGAATTATGCCTACCATATGAAAATCGACTGTACGTTCTCTGCATTGAGTATTCACGATTCTCAGCCGCAAATGCTGATAGAGTTAAGACAGGTTGATAAGTTTCTAAAAATAGCGCGCGATGAAAATCGGTCGGTGCAACAAAATGCACTCAAAGAATTAGTAAAGGGTTTAGCACATGAGGTGAAAAACCCGCTTGGTGGCTTGCGCGGCGCGGCGCAATTGCTAGAGAAAGAATTACCGAGTGAGGATCTCAAAGAGTATACCCAAGTGATTATTGATGAAGCAGATCGTTTGCACAAATTAGTGGACGAAATGTTAGGGCCGAATAAATTACTCAAAAAAAAGCCAGTCAATATTCATCGAATTATAGAGCATGTGTCGCAACTTATTATGGTGGATGCACCTGCTACGTTACAACTCGAAAAAGACTATGACCCCAGCATACCGGATATTGAAGGGGATCAAGACCGGTTGATTCAGGCAACTCTAAACATCATGCAGAACGCGCGATTGGCAGTAGAGGATCAAGGGACGATAACGATTCGAACACGAACCAAGAGGCAGTATATTGTAGGGCATGAAATTTTTCGGTTAGTACTTAAAGTACAAATTAAAGACAATGGCCCAGGTATAGAAGAAAATATGATTGATCAAATATTTTATCCGATGGTAACAACGAGAGCTGAAGGTACGGGACTAGGATTATCAATATCACAAACTATACTTAATCAACATGGTGGTTTGATAGAGTGTGAAAGTGAACCGGGAAGAACGATATTTTCAATTATATTACCGCTAAAAAAATAAAGCTACAGGTCAAATAGAAAGTTATGTCAGAAACAGAAATGATTTGGGTTATTGATGATGATAGATCAATTCGCTGGGTACTTGAGCGTGCGCTAAAAAAAGCATCAATGGAAGTTAAAAGCTTTGAAAGTGCAAAGGGAGTCATCGAAAAACTACACTTCAGTCAACCGGATGCGATCATTAGTGACGTGCGTATGCCGGGAGTGGATGGTTTAGCCTTATTATCTGAGATTAAAGATAATTACCCATTGCTACCCGTGATCATCATGACTGCTCATTCTGATCTAGACAGCGCAGTATCCGCTTATGAAGGTGGTGCGTTTGAATATTTGCCCAAGCCCTTTGATGTTGATGATGCGATAGAATTAGTACGCAGAGCGGTAGATCATTCGCGAGTTAAAATATCAACCATTACTCAAGATAGTAGTAAGGTTTCTCAAACTGAACTTATTGGTGAAGCACCTGCTATGCAGGAAGTTTTTCGTGCGATTGGGAGGCTATCCCGTTCTAATATCACGGTCATGATTAATGGTGAGTCTGGTACGGGAAAAGAATTGGTCGCGACTGCATTACACCGTCATAGTCCTCGATCCGTAAACCCATTTATTGCGATAAATACTGCGGCAATTCCGAAAGATCTTTTAGAGTCTGAGTTATTTGGGCATGAGAAAGGTGCATTTACTGGTGCGCAAGCGATGCGTCGTGGGCGGTTTGAACAGGCAAACGGTGGTACATTGTTTCTCGATGAAATTGGTGATATGCCTGCAGAATTACAAACGCGATTATTAAGGGTTTTGGCTTCAGGGGAGTTTTATCGGGTTGGTGGTCATGATCCCATTAAGGTGGATGTTCGGATCATTGCAGCTACCCATCAAAATTTGGAAGAACTAGTAAAGCAAGGGCAATTCCGTGAAGATCTTTTTCACCGGCTGAATGTCATACGAGTTCATTTGCCATCATTGCGTGAGCGACGTGAAGATGTGCCACTTTTGTTGACACATTTTCTTGCTAATGCAGCTACAGAACTAAATGTTGAGCTGAAACAATTACGTGCGGAGACAGCCCAATTTTTAATGCAGTTTGATTGGCCTGGAAATGTACGACAATTAGAAAACGTATGCCGTTGGTTAATGGTCATGGCTCCGGGGCCTGAAATTCATATTGATGACTTGCCAGCGGAACTAAAAACGGTATCCACAAATGCATGCAACACGGATGATTGGCAGCAAGCTTTGAAGTTATGGACAACCGCAGCCTTGAATTGTGGTGAAAAAAACCTAATGAGCCGTTCAACACCTTGTTATGAGGCGGTTATGATTTCTGCCGCTTTAGAATTTACCGGCGGTCGTAGACAAGAAGCTGCAAAGTTATTAGGTCTAGGTCGAAATACGTTGACTCGAAAAATTAAAGAACTAAATTTAGACGGTATTGATGTGTTGGATCAGGCATATTAACCCAATTTTGCATTTTCTTTAACTTCGTTATTGTCTAGTTGCGCTAACATCAATTGAGCTACTTGATTTTGAGTGGCTTGAAGTTCAGTTGTCAAATTGTTTACCTTATCTATTTCGCCATTGTCGATAAGAATTTCCATTTCTGCAGCGATGATATTCAAGGTCTTTGCACCAAATTGCGCGCTGGTTCCCTTTATTGAATGAATCGTTTTTTTTAATGTTTCTAAGTCATCTTGTTGAGCTGCTTCCATCGCACGATTTACATTTTCGACGGCGTTGTTGATGTGTTTATCCAAAAGAGTAGAAAATCTACAATTTCTGAAAAATCTAAAATGTCATTGATTATCGTTAGTAAAGCGTCCGCTGATTTCATGGTAGCTTCTGCGTAGCTGCGTTGTTTGCTCGATAAAACGGTGTCTAGTAATAATCCCGACATTCCGATAATACCATTCATTGGTGTGCGTATTTCGTGGCTCATATTGGCTAAAAACTCTGACTTCAGGCGTGTGGCTGATTCAGCATTTTCCTTGGCTTCACGTAACTCAAGTTCGCCTTGTTTGCGTATAGTTATGTCAGCACGGATAGCGATGTAACTCTTAGGTTTTCCATTGCTTTCCATAATGCGATGATTGTTGCCGAGTAATTCTTCACGGCTGTATCCACTGATTTCAGTAAATTTGTTATTTACAAAAGTTATTGTGCCGTGAACATCGAGCTATTAATAATAGAATTATGCATATGTTCATTAATCCGATCGAGGCGTAATTGAAGCGCAAAAATACCAATTTTATTGCCATGTTCATCTAGCATGGGTGTGATAAGAAAACCTGCTACTTGATTGCTGGAGGGTGCATAATGTTCTAGATCAGAAAAAAGAGTGCGCCCTGTATCTAAGCTGAATTGACTTTTTTTTGCGAATTGAGAGTTGGCATAAATGCCGTTGAAAAGATTAGTGCCCAGATCAGGTTGACGGGCTGTAGAGAATAATATGTTGCCATCGACATCAACCAGAAACAAGTCGTGGATGTAATCATATCGGCGGGTAAGCGTCAAAGATCATGTTGTCGTTCGTTTAAGCGAGGCCCAGGTAAAACTATGGATGAATTCCTCTAGACTTTTTCCGCTACGTTTAAAGCTTTCTTTGAGTGTCATCAGAAACTCAGCATTTCTAAGGTTTTCAGATTGAATACTGAGATCCATAAATCGATATTCAAACCAATAGCTTATCCGGTTGTTCCCTAGCTTGTGTCAATACTAAAATAATCGAAATAATCGTTTGTTTGGTAGCGGCAAAATATCAGAAAAATGAAGCATAATTTGCCGTGCTATGAATCTAATTCTGCAGAAAATAGCGCTAATCTATAGAATCCAACATGTTGCTGCAACCAGACAGTTTCACTTTACTAACGCAGGAGACGTATGTTGAAACTCTGAAGTTATTAACGTAATCAATTGTTTTCATAATAATTAAATTTTTTTGTATTTTTTGGCTTCAACATTGCCTTAAGCAGGTATCGTATCGTTGATGGTACGGTATTGTTGATATGTTAAATTAAATTGGAAGGAATCCTATCTCATGAATAGAAAACTGGTTTTAGGTGTCTTGATGGGAGTTGCAGTGAGTGGTTATGCTTTCGCAGGAGAAGGCATTAAATCCTCCTCTAATCCAGACAAAACTTTTAGTTCTTTAGATACTGATAAGAGTGGTACATTAACCAAGGAAGAAGCCACCAAACATAGTGGTATAGCTCATAATTTTAGTGCTGTTGATTTAGATCAAGATGGTACATTGGATAGTAGTGAGTTTTTAGCGGCTATTCAAAAAATTAATGTAGCGAATCAAGAATAAACATTGCAAACAGGGACATTCCTAGTATTAATAGAGGAGTGTCCCCTTTTGTGTTATTGTTTCTTTCATTCACACTTGTTTTGCCCTTGCTGCTATTATGCTTTTTATCGTTCCTTTCATAATGTGAGATTTAGCAATAAAAACAATCCGAATACAAAAGAACTCGCCCCAAATATAAACCCAACCCAATCTTCACGTGAAGGTCCAGGCTCTAGTGTGGTGACTTCTGGAGAGTCTGGGTTGTAGTAGACCTCTACTGTTTTATCTAAAGGATAATTGCTTATCAAATTGCTGCTGAGTTCTGGTGCTGCGGTAACTTCACTGGAGAAGGCTATTTCTTGCCGGTATTTGATTTCGCCTATTTTGTATTGATATACAACCTTTGGGACAAGACTCTTTGATACTTCGGATTGTATTATCACCCCCTCACTTTTTGGCCACGCGAGTTGGCGTTTGCGTTTATTGATTTTTTGCCAGCTCCAGATAGCCAGTATTAATCCTGCGATGGCGAATAATATGATGATGACAGCGTAAGGATTCAAATGAGTCTCTCTTTATTAGCTAAGTTCTTTGTAAAATGCAGCTTAGGAATGGGTGCGTACAACTTCTCCGTTTGGCATCTCATCCCTGAATATTTCAGTATTTATGTTGGATTAATTTAGAGGTACTTATTGTCCACCAAGAAACCCATGTTGTCGCCAAGCTTCACAGCTAATGATGGCAACCGCATTTGCTAAATTTAAGCTTCGACTATCTGGCCGCATTGGGATTTTCAAACGAAGGCTAGAGTCGATGCCTTGAAGTATATTTTTCGGAAGTCCGTGTGTTTCAGAGCCGAATAAAAGAACGTCGTTTTTTTGATACGCAATTTGATCATGAAATCGACTTCCTTTAGTTGTGCACGCCAAAATTCTGCATCCTTTCATGATCTCTATAAAAATATCGAAGTTTGGATGTCGTGTAACATTTGCCATATCGCGGTAATCCAGGCCTGCTCGCCGAAGTTTCTTTTCTTCAAGGTCAAAACCTAAAGGCTCAATAAGATGAAGATGGCAACCGTTATTGGCGACTAACCTAATAATATTACCTGTGTTGGGTGCAATGCGTGGTTCGTAAAGTGCGATATGGAACATAAATAGTTTATTTTATTAGCATCAATCAAGCTCTGAACGTATTGCTCGTGTCAGTAGTGATTTTACCGCAAGTCTTGGGTCTTCATTTTCATAGATGATTCGATAAACATGTTCTGTTATTGGCATGTCTACGTCTAGTTTTTTTGCGAGTCGATGAACTTCTTTGGTGGTATATACACCTTCTGCAACTTGTCCGAGGTCTTGTAATATAGCCTCGAGATTTTTGCCTTCAGCGAGTGCAAGCCCTACCCTTCTGTTGCGTGATTGGTTATCGGTACAGGTTAAGACGATATCGCCTAAGCCAGTAAGGCCCATGAAGGTATCATGCTGTCCCCCTAATTTGATACCGAGGCGTGTTACCTCTGAGAGGCCTCGGGTAATGAGTGCGGCACGACTATTTGCCCCAAGCTTCATTCCATCGGCAATACCTGCAGCGATAGCGAGTATATTTTTCACAGCACCACCGATTTGTACTCCAATCGCATCGCTGCTGGTATATGCGCGAAAAGTGTCGTTGTGTACTAAGCTTGCAAATTTTGCGGCATAAGATTGCTTAGTCGAGGCAACAGTGATGGCTGTGGGTAATCCGTTGGCGACTTCTTTCGCAAATGTGGGGCCTGAAATAATGGCGATGCTTCTTTCTGCGCCGAGTTCTTCTCGTATTAGTTGCTCGAGTAATTTAAAGGTTTTAGGCTCCAGCCCTTTGCTCGCGGATGCAATACCGACGTGGTTTGCGACGTGGGGTTGTAATTGCTGCAAGACTGAGCGGTAACTTTTTGAGGGCATGACTAGTAAGATATGATCTGCTTTTTCAGCCGCTGTTTGCATATCGGATGTTGGGTATAAAGTATCGGGAAATTTATTATCGGGTAGGTAGCGCTTATTAAACCGGCTTTGTGCCATATCCCGCATGTGCTCGGCATTTCTTCCCCAGAGCCAAACTTTATGCCCATTTTTTGCGAGCGTTAATGCAAGCGCAGTACCCCAGGAACCTGCGCCAACAACGCAAATCGTGGCCTTATTCACCCTATAATCCATCGTTTAATGGGTAACTTTGTCAGCTTGGGCTTGTTGGTTTTGCGCTTGTTGTAGATGTTGTTGGTAGAGCGCATCGAAATTTACTGGAGCCATTAACATTTGCGGAAAGCCACCTTTTGCAACGAGTTCGGAGATAGCCTCGCGTGCATAAGGAAACAGAATATTAGGACAATATACACCCATCATCGCGCCCATCTCTTGTTCACTGTAACCACTGAGATTAAATATACCGGCTTGGTTTACTTCCGCAAGATATGCTGTTTTTTTAGCAACTTTGGCAGTAATTGTAATTGAAAGAATAACTTCATGAACATTTTCGCCAAGTGGCTTGGTTGAATGACCGAGTTGTAAGTTAATGTCTGGCTTCCATTCTGCTTTAAAAATGTCGGGAGAATTAGGCGTTTCAAAGGAAACATCTTTGGTATAAATTTTTTGAATTCCAAATTCTCTTTGTGGTGCTTCTGTTTTTTCTTCTGCCATTGTGTATACCTCTTAATTAGTATGTGTGTTAGCCCATTGTATGATTTGCACGGCGGTCATTGCTCCAGACGTTCGTGCTTTTTCTTTTCCGTGTTGAAAAAGAACCATTGTCGGTATGCTGCGAATTGCAAAAGGGGCAGCCAGTGATTGCTGCGCCTCGGTATCGATTTTTCCAAGCACTATACGGGGCTCAAGTTGCGCGGCTGCTTTTTCAAATTCAGGTGCCATGCTTTTACAGGGGCCACACCACGGTGCCCAGAAGTCAACGAGTAGCGGTACTTCACTACGCGTTAAATGTTTCTGAAAATTACTCATTGTTAAGGTGATGGGTTTTTTTCCAAATAGCAGTGCCTGACACTTTCCGCATTTTCCTGCAACCAGGTTTTTACCTGCTGGAATACGATTGATGGCTGTGCACTTGGGACAAGTTATATGCATGAAAGTATTGTCCGTTATTGCTTGTCTGTAGTCGGAGTAGTGTCAAAATCAGCATCTTTAGGGGTGGTTATTTGTTTTTCGGTAGCTGCTGACTTTTTTTCCTTGCTGGTGATAATCGTATCTTTGTCGTTCGTTGTCGTATCATTATTTTCTAATTGGGCTGTGATTGCGGGAACTGTCGTGTTTGCTTCTGTGTTCTGTTTATTTTGCTTGTTCTTTTTATGCTTGCTTTTTTTCTTGTTTTTGCCTTTTTCTTTATCTTCATCTCTTTTGTTACCGAGTTCGGTGGGTAGGTTTGCATTAGTCCATGCATTTAATCCACCAGATAATACCGAAATATTATCGAATCCATGTTTGCGCAGTGTTTTGCCCGCCAGCATTGATCGGCTACTGGTTTGGCAACAAATAAGAATCGAGCCTGATTTATGTTTATCGATTTCTCGTATGCGTGATTCAAGTGCGCCAACAGGAATATTGATTGAGTTTTTAATGTGGCCTTGTTTGAATTCTTTTTCCAGCCGAACATCAAGTATCAAGGCTTCGTCATTGATGACTCGTATTGCTTCATTTGGGTTAACGGCGGCTACGCCGGTGAGTTTGGCGATGAAAAAACTTCGGGTAATTAAACCCAGTAATAAAGCAGCTATCGCAAATAACAACCATTCTTCAATGACAAATGATAAAAAATTATCCATGCACTAACTAAGACCTCTGTTTAATAGTTTGAGGCCCTTGTACGATTCCGTGCAAGGGCCCCAGTTTGTATAGCCTAGGAGCTTGTCCGAGAACAGCGATCGCTGTTCTCGGACAAGCTCCCTAAGAACCAGGATGTTTAAGAATTCTGCTAGCTACATTCTTTTCGCTGCGAACGCCTAAGCCTGCCTGGTTTCTAGACTATGGAAGTATTCGATTTATTATGTTGATCACCCAAGTGTGCGGCACTCTCGGGGAGCGGCATTTTACTCGATATTTGACGTACAATAAACTTCGCGCATCATGTCAATGAGTTTGAGGGTTCTTTCATCGCTTACCCGGTAAAATACGCGGTTAGCGTCTTTACGTGATGCGAGTATTCCTTTATTTCGCAAAATAGCCAAATGTTGTGAAATATTACTTTGCGATGTACCGACGTGCTCTACGATGTCTTGCACGCTGACTTCTGATGGCCCAAGAATACATAGAATCTTGAGTCTCAAAGGATGGGCCATGGCTTTGATAGACAAGGCTGCTTTTGCAATATCTTCATCATTTGCTGGTAATAAGGCATTTTTTTCGAGCATGAAATTTACCTATTGTTTTATTCGAAATTGATAATGTGTGCCTAAAAATTGCCTGTATTTGCCGTTGAAACACGCGCGCCATCATTGTATTCCACAAAAACATTATACAATGATACGCACGCTAAGTTGGGATTTTGTACTGTTTTTTTCAAAGTGATTTGTTTCCGGTACAATTGCGGTTTTTCTAAAGCAGGCTATTACATCGTTATTTTGTGAGGCCGCTTAACCTTTTGTTTAATTGAAGATATTTTTATGAGCGATAAAGTTAGACCGGTTGTTTTGCTAATTCTCGATGGTTGGGGGTATAGGGAGGAGGGCGCAAATAATGCGATTGCTTCTGCAGTCACACCCTTTTGGGATAAACTGTGGAAGGAATGTCCTCATACATTATTACGCGCGTCCGAGGCTGCGGTGGGCTTACCCAGTGATCAAATGGGTAATTCTGAGGTAGGTCATTTGAATCTTGGGGCGGGACGCGTTGTTTATCAGGAGTTTTCGCGTGTCACTAAGGCTGTTGAGACGGGAGATTTTGATCATAATCCTACGTTTCTAGCGGGCATAAAGAAGGCCGTTGACAATGAAAAAGCGGTTCATATTCTGGGTTTGCTTTCGGATGGCGGGGTTCATAGCCATGAAAGTCACATACATGCAATGGTTGAACTCGCTGTTCAGCAAGGCGCGAAACAGATTTATTTACATGCTTTTCTTGATGGGCGTGATACCTCGCCAAAAAGTGCAAGTGCTTCCATTCTGGCAATGGAGGAAGTTTTTGAAAAAGTGGGTTGTGGTCAAATTGCTTCTGTTATTGGTCGATATTTCGCCATGGATAGAGATCATCGATGGCCCAGAATTAAAGAGGCTTACGATTTAATTGTTCACGGCGAATCTGAGTATTCCGCTGTTAGTGCATTAGCCGCCGTAGAGAATGCTTATGCGCGTGGTGAAACGGATGAATTTGTAAAAGCGACTCGCATTGAGGGTGGTGGTAAGTCGGCAGTGACAATTCAAGATGGCGATGTTGTGTTTTTTATGAATTTTCGTTCGGATCGAGCGCGCCAAATTACAGTACCTTTCATCGACCAAGGGTTCGATGGTTTTGATTTAGGTCGCCCCATCGTACTCGGAGACTTTATTACACTGACTGAATATAGCTCTGATTACGATGTACCTGTCGCGTTTCCGCCAGAGCGTTTACAGAATGTGTTTGGAGAGTATATTTCGAATCTTGGAATGCGTCAGTTGCGAATTGCAGAGACAGAAAAATATGCCCATGTTACTTTTTTTATGAATGGTGGCGTAGAGAAGCCATTTGTCGGCGAGGATAGAATATTAGTCCCTTCCCCTGATGTGGCTACTTATGATCTTCAGCCAGAAATGAACGCGGCTGAGCTTACCGATAAATTATTATCGACACTAGCAAGTAATAAGTATGATGTTGTCATCTGTAACTTTGCAAATCCAGATATGGTGGGACATACTGGGAATTTTGATGCTACGGTAAAAGCAATCGAATTTGTCGACAAATGTTTGAAACGTGTGGTTAATTGCGTCAATCAGCTTGGCGGTGAGGTATTGATCACGGCGGATCATGGGAATGCAGAATTAATGCGTAATGATGAAGTTGATCAAGCACATACCGCGCATACTACAAACCCGGTGCCGTTTATTTATGTGGGCAGAGAGGCTGTGTTGGAGAGAATGGGTACATTATCGGATGTCACTCCAACAATGCTTTATTTGCTCGGCGTTGATAAGCCGCAGGAAATGAGCGGGCATTCCCTAGTAACGCATAAAAAGTGAACGTGCTACGACATGAATAATAGTCGTTGGTTTTCGCGTTTTGTTTGTCTAGTGATGATGTTTTGCGGGTTTTTAACGGTTGCTGAAAGTGCTTCGGTTGAGTCAAAAGATGTCGGTGTGTTAAAAAAACAGCTTTCGTCGGCAAGCTCGAAACAAGCTGCTGTTATTAAGGAATTAAAGTCGCTCGATTATGATATTTCCAAGTTCGCTAAGGAAATTCATCGATTGAAAAAGGATATAACTGAAAATAAAAAGAAATTAGAGGCAAATAAAAAAGAAGATCGTCAGTTACAAAAACAGCAAAAGAATGCTGAAAACGATATATCCTCGTACATTTCTAGTCTATATGCCCAAGGTCAGCAGCCTTATTTAAAAATACTCTTTAATAAGCAAGATCCCTCAAAGACGGGAAGAGCCTTGGTCTATTATCGTTATTTACACGAGGCGAAATCCCAGCAGATTAAATTTTATAAAGATTCTCGAGCGCAGTTGGAGTCTATTCGAAAACAAGTTATCGCTAAAAATCGCGCTGTTAATAAACTGATTGGCCAGCGGGAACGAAAATTTGCGCAATTAAAAGCGACTCAAATCAAGCGTTCTGATGTCCTTGCTCACTTAAAGAAAACGATTAAGAGTAAGCGCCATCGAATAGATTATCTGAAAAAAAATCAAAAAAAGCTTAATGCTGCTGCGCAGGCAGCCAAGAAAAAAAAGGCGAGGCAATCGGTCAAAGGAAACGGCACGTCTTTCGCAAAATTAAAAGGTAAATTAAATCTGCCCGTAAAAGGCAAAGTGATTGCTCGCTATGGTAAACGTCGATTGACGAACCAAGTTAAGTGGCGTGGCTTGCTTATTCAAGCGGCACAAGGCACAGCCGTTAAATCTGTCTCTTCGGGGACAGTTGTATTTTCAGATTGGCTACAAGGCTATGGGTTTGTATTGATTGTTGATCATGGTGCCACGTATATGAGCTTATATGCGTATAACCAGAGTTTATTAAAAAGCTTAGGTGATAAGATTGATAAGGGTGATGTGATCGCTTTGGTTGGAAATAGTGGAAGCATGGAAAAAAGCGCATTGTACTTCGAAATTCGTCACAAAGGTGCGCCTATAAACCCATCTAAATGGTTGATCGCTAGGCGTTAATTGAGCTTGTATAGTGATTTAAACCGTGTACCATTGTTTTTTCGAATATCGTTGTGGATAGCAAATTCATAATAGACCAGTTGCAAATGGGTTTAAATCCCGCGGAGCAAAAAAATGAAAGCAACAAAACGAAATTTTCTAATATTGTCGATGGGCTTGGTCTTAGGTGTAATGCTGACCCTGGGTCAAGGTGTTTTGGCTAAGCGTGATGTTGCCGAAGTTAATTTGCCGGTTGAGGAACTCAGAACTTTTACGGAAGTATTTGCCAAAATTAAAAGTGACTATGTGGAGCCGGTAGACGACCGAACTTTATTAGAAAACGCAATTCGTGGCATGTTGACAGGTCTTGATCCCCATTCAACCTACCTAGACCCGGAAGGTTATAAGGAACTGCAAGTAGGAACAACCGGAAAATTTGGTGGTTTAGGTATAGAAGTGGGAATGGAAGACGGTTTTGTAAAAATAATTTCCCCTATCGATGATACACCAGCTGCCAGAGCGGGTGTTGAAGCCGGTGATTTAATTGTGCGCTTAGATGATACCCCGGTTAAAGGGTTGACATTAAGCGAAGCCGTTAAAATTATGCGCGGCAAGCCGGGGTCGGAAATTCTATTGACGATTGTGCGTGAAGGGGCAGAGAAACCGCTTAAGATATCTATAAAAAGAGATATTATTCGTGTGAAGAGTGTCAAAGCGCGAATGCTGGATGAAGACTTTGCTTATTTGAGAATTACCAGCTTTCAATCTAAGACGGGTGAAAGCCTGTATAAGCAACTTAAAAAACTTGATAAAAATACAACGAACGGATTACAAGGCATTGTATTGGATTTGCGCAATAACCCAGGCGGGGTCTTGAGTGCTGCCGTTGATGTTTCTGATGCCTTTTTACAAAAAGGACTGATTGTTTACACCGAAGGTCGTGATAAAGATTCGCGCTTACGTTTTAGTGCCACGCCAGATGATATTATTGATGGCGCTCCTATTGTTGTGTTGGTCAATGGGGGCTCAGCCTCGGCGTCAGAAATTGTTGCGGGTGCATTGCAAGATCATCAGCGAGCGTTAATTATGGGCAGCAAAACGTTTGGTAAAGGTTCTGTGCAAACTATATTACCGATGAATAGTAACGCTGCGTTGAAAATAACAACTGCGCGTTATTATACCCCTTCGGGACGTTCCATTCAGGCCGAAGGTATTACACCGGATATAAGACTTGAAAGCGTTAAAGTATCAAAGGATGAAAGAAGCTTTAAAAGGGTTAAAGAAGCAGATTTGGCGGGACATTTACAAAGTGCCAATGAAAAAAATGGCAAGCAGCCTTCTAAAGAAAATGACAATAATGATGCGCTTACTTTAGCGAGTACCGACTATCATCTTTATGAAGCGCTTAATATGCTGCGTGGATTAAAAATAATGGCAAATGTCCCGGCTCATAATAAAAATATTGACTGATATATTTATAAGAAAAATTTTACTCACCACACAGCGCCGATTACGTGCATTAGCCGTACATCGGCATTTGTGTTTTCTAGCGCTTGCATTTTCGCTACTCGCCTCGCCGGTGCTCGCTGATTCAACGGAAGCTCAATTACCGGTTATATCTATTTTGATCGACGACATGGGAGATGATTATCAGGCTGGAATCAAAGCGATTTTGTTAGCAGGGGATCTTGCTTACTCCTTTCTTCCGAATAGTCCACATAGTATTTCGTTGGCCAATATTGCCAATGACGCGGGAAAAGAAGTGATGCTGCATTTGCCGATGGAGCCGATGAATGAAAAGGCATTAGGTGTGGATGATTTAAGATTAGATATGACAGAGTCTGAATTTGTTCAGCGGGTAGAAAAAAACATTTTAGCAGTTCCAATGATTGTCGGTGTTAATAATCACAAAGGTAGTTTGTTAACACAGCACCCAGGTCACATGGCTTGGCTCATGAGTGTGTTAAAAACCAATGGAAACTTATTTTTCATAGACAGTTTAACGTCGGTATCGAGTGTCGCCGCTCAAGTGGCCACAGAAGCAGGCATAGCGAACGCGACCCGAAATGTATTTTTAGATCATCATTCAACGATGCGGTCTATTCACGAAAATTTTGAAAAGCTCATTCGAATAGCAAAAAAAAGAGGGGCTGCATTAGCGATAGCACACCCCAGAAAAAACACCTTAAAGTATCTTGAAATGCGTCTGGCTAAAATTGCAGCTGATGGGGTTAGGCTGGTTCCGGTAAGTGAAATGGTGAGCAATGAAAATAGGAGAAAAATATTCTGAAACCAATCAGCTCATGGATTGTCTATCATTCAAATTTTATTCAAATGGTTAATTAAGCATGTCACTACATCGTCTATTTATACAAGTTCAGGAAAGATTAAATTGCAAAATAATTGGCCAGCAGGATTTAACGCTGCGTCTGTTGATTTCAATACTGGCAGATGGTCATTTGTTAGTAGAAGGTGCGCCTGGGTTGGCGAAAACTACCGCTATAAAAGTATTAAGTGATTGTTTGGAAGGGGATTTTCATCGTGTTCAATTTACTCCTGATTTACTGCCGGCAGACTTAACCGGAACTGAAATCTATCGTCCGCAAGATGGTAGTTTCCATTTCCAACAAGGCCCTCTTTTCCATAATTTGCTGTTAGCTGATGAAATTAACAGAGCGCCTGCAAAAGTGCAGTCTGCATTGCTGGAAGCAATGGGCGAGCGCCAGATTACGGTGGGCAAGATGACCTACAAATTGCCTGAATTATTTTTGGTAATGGCCACTCAAAACCCGATAGAGCAAGAAGGAACCTATCCTTTACCTGAAGCGCAGCTTGATCGGTTTTTAATGCAAGTTTTTGTCGAATACCCGGATATAGCCGCAGAGAAAAAAATTCTGGCATTGGTACGTGAGCAGGCGAGTATGTCGGCTGACAAAGAACCAGAGCAGAATAATGTTAGATTAGGTCTGGCAGATGTTTATGCGGCCCGGAAAGAAGTGCTTGATATTCATATCGCGGAGAGCTTAGAAGAATATATTATCCAAATCATTTTTGCGACCCGTTTTCCGCAAAAATGGGGAGATGATCTCAGTCAATGGATTCGGTATGGAGCGAGTCCGCGTGGCTCGATTGCATTAGATCGTTGTGCAAAGTCATTGGCTTGGTTAAAAGGCAATGACTTTGTATCGCCTGACGATATTCAGACAGTCGCTTATGATGTGCTTAGGCATCGAATATTGTTAACCTTTGAAGCTGAAGCACATGATGTACAGGCCGATGATGTGATTAAAGAAATTGTAGACCGTGTACCGGTTCCGTAACATTAAGTATGCTTAGTGCGAAAAAAAGGGGCTTTAGAAAAGAGGGCTCTCAATCTATAAAAGGCGTTACGGTTTCTATTAGTGAGCTCACAATACTGCGTCTTCAGTGTCAATCAATTTTCCGTAAGCCTAGCGTTAAAACTTCAGCCCCACTTGCGGGAGGATATGCATCTCCCTTTAGAGGTCGCGGCATGGACTTTAATGAGGTACGGGTATATCAACCTGGAGATGATGTTAGAAACATCGATTGGCGGGTAACCGCAAGAACGAATAAAACCCATACGAAGCTTTTTGTCGAAGAACGTGAGCGTCCGGTTTTTGTAATGGTAGATCTTGGCCCGACGATGCAATTTGCCACCAGAGTTGCTTTTAAATCAGTCATTGCAAGCAAGATAGCGGTGTTACTTGCATGGGCTGCGGATGGTCATGGAGATAGAGTGGGAGCATTTCTATTTGATAATACTCAGCACTTAGAATTAAAACCCTTGGGTGGAAAAAAAGGGGTTTTAAAGCTGATACATTTTTTAGCTGCTTGGAAGTTTGATCGAACGAGTGAAGAAAGTAGTAAAAATTTCACCGATGCGTTGTTGCGTGCGCATAAAGGGATTAGATCGGGAAGTTTGGTTTATATTTTGAGTGATTTTTACAATATTGGAAAAAAAGCTAAAAGCTATTTAGCACAATTAGCTAGGCGCAACGATGTTGTGTGCATTTCGGTGCAAGATCCGATAGAAGTTGCTTTTCCTGAATCAGGCTATTATGAATTTACCGATGGAAAAAATTATGGATCAATTGATACTCGGATGAAAAAAAATCGCGAGCAATTTATCAGTCATGCGAATGATCGACGTTCAGCTTTCAATCAGTTTTGTACGGAAAGTGGGATTCACCATTTATCCGTATTAACTGAAGACGATCTTGTGAAAACTCTGCAATTAAAATTAGCCAAAAAAACATCCCTAAAAACTTAAGATGAATGATTCCTTGGAGCAACTGCGAGATATTCATGAGCCCGTTGAGATAGGCTTATTTCCATTTGCGCCAGGTTGGTGGGTATTGCTTGGCCTGATTTTAATCGGTTTGTTAGTATTTTATAGGCTGAAGAAGTATCGCAATAATCCACGGCGCAAGTTGAAAAAAGCCGCTTTTAAGGAACTTCAAAGGATAAAGGCGAGTTATATATACAATAAAAACACCACATTATTAATCGAAAGAATTTCTAAAATGTTGCGAAAAATAACACTTTCAAATGTTGAAAATACATCGAATGCGCGTTTGACGGGTGATGAATGGCTGCGTTATTTAGATTCCATATCAGCTTATCCGATTTTTTCTACCGGTTGTGGTCAAATTTTTTCCGGGGATCAATATAAAAAAGAAATAACAATCGATGATTCCAAGTTGCTAGACGCACTTGAGCATTGGATTGAAAAAATCCAATGATTGAACTGCAATGGCCTTTGCTTCTTATTGTCATACCACTACCCTATTTGGTGTGGAGGTTTTTTCCACCGGCTGAGTCTGCCGCAGGCCAAGCATTGAGAACGCCTTTTTTCAATGAATGGGCAGAGTTTAATGAAACAGGTGCTAGTGCTGTAACGCCTAGGGTGCACATTTATATTTTACCGATGCTAGCGTGGATATTTTTTGTTATAGCCTGTGCTAAGCCTATTTGGATCGGTGAACCAATGCCCTTGTCTTCTTCAGGCAGAGACTTGATGTTGGCTGTCGATTTATCAGGAAGTATGGAGCGCGCAGATTTTTATATAAATAATCAACAAGTCGATCGATTAACGGCGGTTAAATCCGTTGCTAGCCAGTTTATAAAGCAACGCCAAGGTGATCGCTTGGGCTTAATACTTTTTGGTAGGCGAGCTTATGTGCAGACGCCTTTGACCTATGATAGGTCAACAGTTGGCACAATGATGCTTGAATCTGAAATTGGCCTGGCGGGAAAAGAAACCGCAATTGGTGATGCCATAGGATTAGCCGTAAAACGTTTGCGTGATCTTGATAAGGATAGCAGGGTGTTGATCTTATTAACCGATGGTGCTAATACAGCGGGTGAAGTAGAGCCTCTGCAAGCAGCGAAATTAGCGGCTGAGTCGGGTCTCAAAATTTATACGATTGGTGTGGGTGCGGATAAGATGGAAGTCAGTACTTTTTTTGGATCAAGAACTGTAGACCCTTCTTCTGACCTGGATGAGACCACATTACAAGCTATTGCAGATGCCACTGGTGGACACTATTTTCGTGCGAAAGATACGAAGGAATTGCGTCAAATATACCAAAAGCTTGATCAGCTAGAGCCTACCGTTGGTGAAACTCAGATGTTTAGACCCATTGTTGATTTATTCCATTGGCCACTAGGGATTAGTTTATTTTTTTTGATTCTTCTGGGTATGCTGCGATTTTCTTTTTTAATTCCAACACTGTTAAGGCTTAAGAGTCATGATTGATTGGAGCCTTTTTCATTTTATACGTCCTTATTGGTTTTTAGCCTTTATTCCGCTCTTTATTGGGTTTGTGCTTTTGTTGCGGGCTGCTAAACATAGTACGCCTTGGATGAAGATATGCGATGAGCATCTATTGAATCATCTTTTAGTTAAAACCAAGAGTAAAAATAGTTTGTTTGGTTATTGTTTGTATTTCATTATCGGAACCATGCTAATTTTTGCGATTGCCGGGCCTACCTGGGAGCAATCAAAGCAACCTGTATTTCAATCCGCAGCGGCAAGGGTTTTTATTTTGGATTTGTCACTTTCCATGAAAGCTGAAGATATTAAACCTACACGTTTAGCGCGTGCAAAATTAAAACTATTGGATATGCTTGAGTTAACGACTGAAGGTCAATCAGCGCTCATTGTTTTTGCGAGCAGCCCATTTGTGGTTTCACCATTGACCGATGATGCAGATACGATTGCAGCAATGATTCCTACCTTGGACTCAGATCTTATGCCGGCACAGGGTAGTCGGCCCGAGCTTGCATTAAAAATGGCGGGCGATTTATTGTCACAGAGTAATACCCCCGTGGGTGATATTTTCCTGATAACCGACGGTGTGAATGATTTGGTTTTAGCAGCGGCTGACAGCTTAGTAGCGCAAGGTCATCGTTTATCGGTGTTAGCCGTAGGCACCGAAAATGGTGCGCCGATTCCTTATGTTGGCGGTGGTTTTGTGAATGATGCAAGCGGTGGGATTGTCATTCCAAAAACAGATTTTCAACTATTGTCAACACTTGCTAATCGAGGAAATGGTTTTTTTAGTTCGATAACCGCTAATGATAATGATGTGAATTATTTACTGTCGAATACGAAAACAAATGATGTGCAAGAGGAATCGGAAGGCGATGATAGAAATATTTCATTGTGGCAGGAAAAAGGCTCTTGGTTATTATTAATCGCCTTGCCATTTTTTGCGCTTGCATTTAGGCGTGGTTGGTTGGTCGTTGTCTCTTTTGTTGTTGTGCTGCCAGTTTCGGATCCCGTTTATGCACTTGAATGGAAAGATTTATGGAGCACCAAAAATCAGCAAGCGGAAAGTTTGTATCAAGCGGGTAATCGTTTGGATGCCGCAAATACATTTGTAGACCCTAGCTGGAAAGCGGCGGCATTTTATAAGGCGGAAGATTATGCACGCGCACTTGAACTCTACTCATCAATAGAGACGCTTGATGGGCATTATAATAAAGGAAACACTTTAGCTAAGCTGGGAAAAATACAAGAAGCGATAAGTGAATATCAAAAGGTATTAGAAAAAAATCCAGAACATGAAGATGCCCGATTTAATTTGGATTTATTGCAGCGTTTACAAGAAGAGCAGAATCAGGGCCAGGACTCAGGCCAGGAAGGTAAAAAATCTGAAAAGAGCGATGCCGAAGAAAGCCAATCGGGCGGTGAGCAACAACAGGAATCCGATCAATCAAGTGAACAAGGTGAAGAAACTGAGGGGCAAAATGCTAATACTGCTCAGGAGCCAGATAATTTTACCGCAACTCAGGACAAGGAACAGAACCAGGGTGAGGATGAAAATACTACAGAGCAAGCGTCGAGTACAGAGCCCGACGAATCAGAAGCGTCTCAAGAGCAGCAAAAAACCAGTAAAATGGCAGAGCAAAAGCAACAAATATCAAGCCAGCAATATGCGGAGCAACAGCAAGCCTTGGAGCAATGGTTGCGCAGAATTCCAGATGATCCGGGTGGATTGTTAAGAGAAAAATTTCAACGACAATTCCAGCGTAGACAAAGAGACGGTAATGCGGTGGTGAACGAATGGTAATGATCTCAATAAAATACATACTGAAACTGTTAATGGTTTTTCTGATGGTCGGCGTAACCTATGCGGTTGACAATCCAACGGCGCAGATAGATAGGTCAGTTATCAATGAAGGTGAAACATTTACGCTGCACCTAACGGGAGAAGAAGAACCGGATTTAGAGGTTCTGAAAAAGGATTTCCAGATACTAGGAACATCAAAAAATAGTCAAGTTAAAATTATTAATGGAAAGATGACCTCTAGTTCTCAGCGGATTGTTACCTTGATGCCAAAAAGGACGGGCAGTCTTGTTATCCCGCCGATAGCATTTGCTGGGAAGCGTACTAATTCGATAACACTTATTGTGAAGCCGGCGCGTGCACAATCTGATATTGGCGGAAATAAGAGTATATTTCTTGAGGTTTCGACGGATATTGTTGAGAGCTATGTGCAACAGCAAATTATTTATTCGATTAAATTATTTTCAGCCATAGAGATGATTGAGGCGAGTTTATCTCCGCCTGCGATAACCGATGCTGTTGTTGAGCGCTTGGGTAATGATGTCGTTTATCAAACGACCATCGATGGCAGACGATACCGAGTTACTGAGCGACGATATGCGTTGTTTCCGCAAAAAAGTGGTTCTCTTGTTATTCCATCAACCCTATTCAATGGCAATATTGCCGATGGGCGACAGGCTTCTGCAGATCCGTTTAATCGCTTTTTCCAGCAAGCGCGGTCGCGACCAATGCAATTGAAAAGTGATGAAATTACAATTGAAGTAGCTCCTCGGCCGCATAGTGTAACCAGTGATAGCTGGATTCCAGCTAAAGAATTACGCCTAACTGAGATGTGGTCGCCGGATCCTCCCGGATTTCGTGTCGGCGATCCAGTGACCAGGACGGTTCGCATTGAAGTGAGTGGTTTAACAGGTGCGCAAATACCGGCCTTGCCAGTCAATAGTAGCAAGAGTATGAATTTTTATTCTGATCAACCTTTGGTTGAAACGGTTAATGGGGAAAATACCTTAGTTGGCATTAGAGAAGAGAAGGTTGCTCTGGTTCCGAAGGTGGCCGGTGAGTGGGTATTACCCGAGATAAAAATTCCGTGGTGGAGCACCAAAGACAATATTGAAAAAATGGCCGTAATACCTTCCCGAACGATTACTGTTTTACCTGCGGCGACACAGGTTGCAAGCGAGATTACAGAAAATGCGCGAGTAAACCCTAGTGAGTCCAGAGCAGCGGCAACCGTTGCGAGTTCGCAGCAGATTGTGCAAGCTAAATATTGGATTTGGCTCAGTGTATTTTTAGCCTTGGGCTGGTTGTTCACCCTACTTGTTTTGCTAAAATATCGGTCAAGAGGATTGCGAAGTGTTGACACTGAAAACACTCAAGATGCACGTAGCTATGAGAATATCAAAGGAACCCTAAAAGAAGTGCAAGCTGCATGTATGGTTAATGATGCTGCGAAGGTAAGATCCAAAATATTGATGTGGGCTGCTATGGTTTGGCCGGATCAAAAGATTAGAGGTTTGGATGATGTGTCAAGAAAGCTGAATAATACGGCTTTATCAGAAAAATTTGCAGACTTGAATTGTATACTCTACGCTAAACAATCAGAAAATTGGGACGGTGATAGTTTCTGGAATTCAGTTTCCACTGATTTAAGAACTCCACACAAGCAAGTAATAGATGCTGGCGACTTGCCTGCATTGTATCCGTAGTTGAAGGAAAATGAGATGGCAGGTAAACATAAAGCTAAGCGTAGCTACAAAAAAGAAGTGCTGCGTCGCTTTGAAAAAAACTTTGATGCTAATCGGCTTGATTATAAAAAAAAGGCGAAGACTGTAAAGCCCAGAGCGATGTTGACGGGTTTGCTGGTTGCGGGCGGGATATATATGCTCGGATTCAGTTTTGCTTATTGGGCGATGTCTAGTAATAGTTTACCGCTGGAAACATTCGCTAAGCTTGTATGGATTATGATGATTCCGACCACTATATTTGGATTTTTTGCATGGCAATTGTCTAAAAACAGACTGGAGTATCCGATTCGAATGGAAATTCGGGAATATATGCAGGAGTTGGAAGCAAATTCCGGGCTGCTGTGGCGGTTTTTACCGGTCATGGATTTTTCTTCTGAACTGGCGGGAGATATTAGGAAGGCTTTTGCATGGTCAGAACAAGGGAAGGTCAAAGATCTTGCGATTGAAGAATATACGGACGCAGTGCAAGAGTTAGCCGACACTATTTTTAATACCGACAGTAAAAATTTTACCCCGGAATTTGCCAGTAAAATCGAGCAGAATTTTAATACAGTGGTGAGTCCATTAGAGCTAACGAATAGAGATGTATGAAGGAGCTAGCCTCCTATTTTCCCGACAGTAAACACATTGCATTTGTTATGGCTTGAAAATTCTTAGGGTCTCCACCTCGGTCAGGATGGCACTCAAAAGCTAACTTACGATACTGTTTTTTGATCTCAAGATTTGAAACAGGGTCTTTAAGTTTTAGAATAGTGAGCGCTTCACTGCGTTTACCATCTCGTATCATGTGTGACCAAAAATTATCCAAAAGTGTATGAATTTCTTTATCGGTAGTTTGTTTTAATTGGTTAAGATCCCGATAGTATTCCTCAAGTACATCAATTTGATTGAGTTGCTTTTTATGGTGTCTTTTAAAGGGAGTTAACGTTATTTTTAACGGGGATATAAATAACCCATTGCTTCCATGCGAATATAAATATTGTTTTAACTGATATAAGGCATGAAACAAAGTGAAATGAAGGCGAAATAGAGAGGCTTCACCTTGTTGATCATAGATTTCTTCAAGTCCCGGTTTTTTTGCCGCCTTAATGGCGGCAATCAATTCATATTCGGTGATCCCATTGGGATGTTTACGCAGAATGCTAACGCACAGCTGGGTGAGTTTCGGGAAGCTAAAATCGGTTTTTATCATCGCAATACATTTTTTCCACAGCAGGGATTCTGAAAGGGTGAATGCAAATCTAGCTTACGTTATCAGAGTTAGTTTACGTGCAAAACGTGTGCAGATGAAGCTGAATCAGTTTGGTGAACTTGAAATCGTTATTCCGCAAAATTTTAACCAAAAAGAGGTCGTTAAGTTTGTTGAACGGCATAGTGGATGGATCCATCGAACACGGGAACGTATTCTTTCATTGCGCCCGAAGAACGAGCCATCATCTCCCTTCATCCCTGATGACATATATTTGCGGGCAGTGGACCGTCATTTTCGAGTAGTAAATAGCGCATCTTCATTAACCGCAGGCATTGAGGTTGATTATCCTTACCAAGTGCTAGAAGTGAGTGGCAGTCAAGCGCAACAACTGGTTTTCATCAATCAATGGATGCAAAAAAAAGCGAAAAAAATACTGCTTCCCTGGTTGCAAAATGTCGGTGCTGAATTATCGCTGTCATACAATAAAGTGACGATTCGGCGCCAGAAAACGCGCTGGGGTAGTTGCAGTGCTCAGCATAATATTAATCTGAATCGAAATTTACTGTTACTAGCGCCTGAGTTAGTTCGCTATTTAATAATTCATGAACTTTGTCACACTGTTCATTTTAACCACTCCGAATCCTATTGGCAGTTAGTTGCGCAATATGAGCCAAATTATAAAGCACTAGACCATCAGCTTAATCGTGCAACCCGAACGATTCCGCGCTGGGCCTGTAAATGATGGAAAGCTATAAAATGATTGTCATGGACACTTGCTTAATAATTTGGGATGCATTATCTCCAAAGGAATTATCATGGAAGGCGAAAAGTGCAATAAATAGGCGCGAGTAAAAAGGACTTATTTTCTACGATATTTCAGCATGGGAAATTGCAATACTGATTAAAAAACGGAAACTTCAAGTCGAGGAAACACCTGCTAACTTTATCAATGCCATCCTTGATTCTAGAAATTGCATTTACAAATCAATAACACCAGAAGTCGCTGATTTATCAGCAAACCTCGGCAAGGAAATAAATAAAGATCCTACTGATAGACTGATCGTAGCAACTTCAATAATTGAAAATTTAGAATTAGTTACTGCGGATAAAAATTTAATTAAATCCAGCCTAGTAAAAACTATTTGGTGAATTATAACATCGCACTTGAACGGCACGGCGGTTACTCCCACTGTAAAAGCTCTTCGGCCAAACGTTCCAGTGTTTCACAGACTCTCCATGTCTTTGTATGACTATTTTCATTTGGGAGAGATCTCGGTGTAATGCTGGGCTTCCGGAAAGGGCTCATAGAAATGATGAAGAAGTTCCCTCCATTCTTTCAACAGGTGAAAACTCAATGTGTTATATTTTTCTATTTATTTTAGAACTGAAAAAGTCATACTCTTTTTCCAGTTTCAATAATCTCTTTTTAACAGGTAAGCCGCCAGCATAACCGACGAGCCCTCCATCAGACCCAATGATGCGGTGGCAAGGTATGATTACACCAATACAGTTTGCTCCATTCGCGTTAGCAACAGCACGAACAGCTTTTTCATGCTTAATATCTTTGGCAATTTGTAAATATGTTGAGGTCGCACCGTAAGGGACTTTCAGCAAAGACCTCCATACCTTTTTTTGAAAGTCACTGCCAACCATTTGTAGTGGAATCGTAAACGATGTTCTGTTTCCATTGATATACTCATCGAGCTGCATTCTTGCCTCTGACAGGACATTATCATCTTCTTCAACATAGTCCGCCATGAGCCCTTTCTTTACTCTGCGATCAATACGTGAACGCATTTTTCTATATCTAAAATCAAGCAAACAGAGCCTATTATTGAAAGACCCCATAATAATTTCACCAATTTTAGTCTTCTGATATTGAATATGAATGCTACTCATTGCTTTGAAAACATAGGAGAAAATGATTGATGTTCGTTAATAGAGTTGCCCATATGGCAAAACCACTCATTCATACAATTATAGAAAAATGGCCCCATGCTGACTCTTTTAACGCCAAGTTCTTGCAGTGTTGAAAACATAGGTAAATTGGGCATAGTCATAACATTGACGGGAAGGGATGTGGAGTCTACTATTTCTCGAATATCATTTTCATCGGTTACGCATGGAACAAATATTCCATCAACACCACTCTGTTCATAAAGAGTCGCACGCGCGACTGTTTCTTTTAATGGGTTATCTAGCCCCATTACAAAAAAATCCGTTCTTGCATTGAAAAAAATATTGATTCTTTTTTCCAGCAAACTATTCTTCAAAAACTTTAGAGTTTCGCTGAACTCTGTTGCATCGACGATGCGTCTATTACCCTTCTCGATAACAGAATCTTCTAAATTTATTCCTACAACACCCAATTTACATAGTTGTACGATATTTTCCAGAATTTCTTTAGCATCTCTGCTATATCCTGCTTCCAAATCAACCGTTAAGGGCAATAATGTTTTTGACTTTATCGTCGCAACGATATTCAGGAGTTCGTCAAAGCTCATCTCTTCGCCATCCTCATATCCTAAGGATGTGGCAATTGCTGCACTTGAGGTGCCTATTGACTTATACCCCATCTTTTCAAATAGGAGCGCACTATTAACATCCCATACATTACCGATATAAAGAGGGCCGCTCTGCCCATGTAAATATTTAAACTCTTGAAAGGCATTCATTTGATTGTCTCCATTAAAAAATAAAAATCATACGCAATGAAGAATTAACTTTCATTCATCTAGATTCATTTTTTAATTTGCTGAGAGTCTGGGGGGCAACGCCCAGATAGGAGGCAATATGATAGGACTTAACATGATCGAAAATAGACGGGTACTCCTCAAGTAAGCGTTCATATTTCTCCGCCACAGTTTCTGACAGCAGAGAAATGACACGTTTGTATGTTGCCGCAAAGTAAGTATCATGCAACCAAAGGCGCGCTAGATGCTCCCACTTCTTATCTTGTGATATAAATTTATCTAGGTCATCCAAGGAGGCGACATAAAAAACAGAATCTTCCAGTATCTCAAAATTTAGCATAGATGCCTCTTGCTCATAGAAGCTGACACTATCATCCATGAAATGGTTTAACCCGTGTTTGCTTTTACCACGAAAATAGAGCTGCCATGTAAAATCTCTACCATTAATATCGGTAAAATATGATCTGGCCAATCCATTTTTAACAAACCATATATCGCTGAAAATTTCACCCGATCGATGAATGAGCGTCCCTTTTTTGACCTGTACTTCGTTAAATATTTTAATAGCATTTGCCCACTCTTTATCAGTGACGGGCACAAAGTGTTCGATCATCTTTCTATAATATTTCATTGAACCCTATTCTTGATTTAATATAATGCCACACTGCTGTCCCGTTAACTTTCACAGCAAAACCATCTGATAAACATCAGGCTGCTTACCGCCGGGTGGATCACCTCTCAGCAAGGCCACCAGATCCCGTTTTTCGAACAAGTTCGTCTGTAATAAGCGCAATATTTGTTGAGTACTTTTCTGTAACTTTGACTGAAACTTTAGAAAAGCCAGAAGTAGATAAACACATAGCGCAATCCATACCTGGGTCATGACAGCGTTCTTGCTGGTGCCCACAAACGATTTGATTTTCAGGTTCTGTTTAATCCACTTAAAGAATAATTCGACCTGCCATCTTGCCTTGTAGATATCGGCAATGGTTTTCGCTGCAAGTTTGAAATTATTCGTCAAAAATACGTAACGCTTTCCGCTTTCTGCATCCTGATAGGCGATGCGCCGTAATTGCGCTGGGCACTTCTTTGCTGTCTGTGTGCCGGTGAATTCGATAGTTTGATCGCAGATTAACCCCTTGTGCTTTAATACTGGGCGACGGGATACAATGCGGTATTTTGCGTTGCTCTTGAGGCGGGTAACAAAAAATATTCCTTTCTCAGTCAACTGGTTATACCAGGCGTAATCGTTGTAACCCTTATCAATGGCCACGATACTTCCTTTGGGAAAATCTAGCGTGCGACCCACCGTTACATCGTGCTTCTTGCCTTCGGTCACGGTGACAAACTCAGGCAAATACCCGGCATGATTCAGGCCGACATGGAGCTTGATCGCGCCTTTGGTAGTTCGAAAGTCAGCCCATGGAAAAACAGACAGACACAAATCAATGGTCGATGCATCCAGCGAATAAAGTGGGTTCTTGAAGCGAAAAGAATGTCCGGGTACGACACCTTGAGAGCGACTCAACAGTTTTCCAAATAAGGCCTCGTACAAGTCATAAGGCTTGGCGTCATTAATGCGGGACAAATTGGAGCGCGATAGTTTTGTGCTCCCCAGATGGTAAAGGCGATGGGCCTGTGCCGAGAGGCTTTCAACAATATCACGCAAGCTGCTTCGGCCCGACAATTGTGCCATTGCCATGCTCACAAACTGCGACCATCTCGAGGCGGTTCGAAAAGAACGGCCTGTATGGTGCTGTTTTGCAAGGGTCTCGAATTCATGTCTCGGTATCAGTTTCAGAAGTTGTGAAAACACAGTATCATGGTGACTCAAGGCCTGATTTCCTTCTTGTTTTACAATGACTTGTCGTGATTTCATTGTATCAAAACAAACAGGTTTTCAGGCCTTCTTTTTCATACCTTAACGGGACAGCAGTGATAATGCCAGTAATAACTG
>Ga0256830_1000062_pt1 | contig 93586 bp, 80 predicted proteins | sample 128326metaG_FD_190537 | JGI IMG/M metagenome (GOLD analysis project Ga0256830, IMG submission 190537) | Hydrothermal vent microbial communities from Lau Basin, Pacific Ocean - 128-326 | ecosystem: Environmental > Aquatic > Marine > Hydrothermal vents | place: Pacific Ocean: Lau Basin | collected...
CAAGGCCGCGCTTGGTCATCCTGTGCTTGGCATTCGGGTGCTCTCCGGAGTCGCCTACCCCTCGCGCTTTCTGAAGACCATGACGCCGAGTGTGAAGAGGAGCGCGAAGTAGAGCGTCATGATCAGCAGCTGGGGCAGCAGGGCCGAGAGGGGGAGGTTCTTGAGGTAGACGCCGTGGACTATCTTCATGAAGTGCATGGTGGGATAGAGGTATGCCACCACCTTTGCCTCTCCCTCGAGGTTTGCCACCGGGATCAGGAGGCCCGAGTAGAGAAAGGCGGGGATTACGGTCACGATGATCGTGACGATCTGGGCCGACACCATGGTCCTCGTCACCGCAGATACGAGCAGGCCGATCGATACGTTGATCAGCACGTAGAGGAACGCGCCCGGGATCAGGTTGACGACGTGTCCCTTCATCGGCACGTGAAACAGGAACTTCACGGTGGCTATGATCACAGTGAAGTTGATGGCCGAGATGACGAGGTAGGGTATGATCTTTCCGGTCAGGAACTCCCATTTCTTTACCGGAGAGGAGTATATGTTGTAGATGGTCCCGAACTCCTTCTCCCTCGTTATGGCGAGGGCGGTCAGTACGGCCGGGTTCATCAGGAGCACGATGGCTATGAGTCCGGGTATGAGGGCATAGCTGCTCTGCAGTGATTCGTTGAAGAAGTACCGCGTCTCGGCCCTTACCGGCTGGAGGGGCTGTCCGGAATATCCGGCCCTCGCCAGCCTTTCCCCCACGATCTCCCTGTTGAAGGCGGCCACTGCGGCCTCGGCATATCCCTTGACGGTAAGGGCCCTGTACGGATACCCGCCGTCGATCAGGAACTGGACTTCTGGAGTTCCACCCCTGTAAATCCGCGTGGAGAAATCCGGCGGTATTACCAGAACGGCGCGCAGGGTGCCGTTGGCGAGGAGGCGGTCCGCCTCTGCAGGGTCAAACAGCTCCTCCCTCAGTTCGAAGTACCTGCCCTTGAACTTCTCCAGGAGCCTGGCGCTCAACTGACTGTGGTCCCGGTCGATGTAGGCGAAGGGCATGTGTTCGACGTCGAGGCTTATGCCGTAGCCGAAGACTATGAACATCACGAACGGCACGCCGAATGCGAGGACGAGAAAGAGCCTCACCCTCCATATCTCCCTCACCTCCTTGGCTGCTATGGCCAATACCTTCTTCATGTCCTCCTCCCGGACCCGTTCATCCGCGTGCAAGGACGAACAGAGCGTTCAGCCCGCGCGCACGCAATGCACATCACCTCTGCTTCAGGAAATAGATGAAGACGTCCTCCATCGGCGGCTTTATCCTGCGTAGATGGCGGTAACGCACGCCATGTTCGTCGAGGAGCCGTCTCAGGGTGTCCTCTCTGAGCCCTCTCTTCCAGACGTGACAGCGCCTTCCGAATGATGTCGTCGATACGCCCTCAGATGCAAAGACGTCCGTGTCGATGCCTCCCTCCGGATAGACCTCGTAGACGTCACCCTGTTCCTTCACGAAGACCCTTCTCAACTCCTCGGGGGTGTCGAGGGCTATGACCCTCGCCTCGTTCATTATCGCGATACGGTCGCAGAAGTCGGCCTCCACGAGGTTGTGCGTGGTGACGATCACGGTGATGCCGAGTCTCTCGGAAAGCCCCCTGATGAAGCGCCAGAAGGACCTACGGGCCACGGGGTCTACACCTGAGGTGGGCTCGTCGAGAAAGAGTATGGAGGGGAGGTTCATCGTCGCGCACCCGAGGGCGAGCCGCTGCTTTATGCCGAGCGGCAGCCTCTTCACGACAGTGCCTTCCATACCCCTCAGGCCGGCGACCTCGATCACCCACTGCGTCCTCTCCCTGAGGGCCTCTCCCCTTATGCCGTAGAGTGCGCCGTATATCCCTATGTTCTCACTGACGGTGAGGTCGCCGTAGAGGGAGAACACCTGTGACATGTATCCTATCCTCGACTTCAGTTCAGGGCTCTCGGGTTTGAGTCCCGAGACCCTTATTTCCCCCTTGTCGGGCCTCAGGAGTCCGGTCATGCACTTTATGAGCGTGGTCTTGCCTGCACCGTTCGGCCCCAGGAGCCCGAAGACCTCTCCCTGCCCGATCGTCATGTCGATCCCGTCGAGGGCCGTGAAGGAGTCGAAGTACTTGCTCACACCTTCGATCCTGACGGCTGCGGTGTCGCCTGTAAATGCCTCCGCCCTGAAGGGAATCTCCGGTGCCGGCATCTCTCCCTTCCTGCCGAGCAGTATCTCGAAGAAGGCCTCCTCGAGAGTCTTTTCATCCTCCATCAGGTCCTCCGGCGGGCCGGAGAAGACGACCTCTCCTTCATCCAGAAAGGTGAGGGAATGGCACCTCTCGGCCTCGTCCATGTAAGAGGTGCCGAGTATGATCGTGGTGCTGGTCCCGGTGACGAACCCGTGCAGGAGTTCCCACATCTGCCTCCTCGACAGCGGATCAATGCCTGTAGAGGGTTCATCGAGCAGGAGGACACCGGGTTCGGATACGAGGGAGCAGCAGATGCCGAGCTTCTGCTTCATCCCGCCCGAGAGGTGTCTTGCGCGCCTCTGCCTGAAGGGGAGCAATCCCGTGGCCTCAAGGAGCCTCTGCTTCAGTCCGTCCCTCCTCTCCGAAGGGACGTCCTTGAGGGCTGCAAAGAAGTCGATGTTCTCCTCGACAGAGAGGTCCATGTAGAGGTTCTGGCCTATGCCCTGCGGCATGAAGCTGAGGAGCCCCTTTATGGATTCCGGGTGCTTCCTGAGGTCTCTGCCCATGAACAGGGCGCTGCCCTCGAAGCCGAGTATGCCCGAGCATATCTTGAGCAGAGTGCTCTTGCCCGAGCCGTCCGGGCCTATGATGCCGGTGATCTCAGCGGGAAAGACATCGAGGTCGACGCCGTCGAGTGCGCGGACCCTTCTGAACCTCCTCGACACGCCTCTGAGAGATATTACCGGGGCTGTCATCCCTCTGCTGTCTCGATCCTCACATCCACGGGCATGCCCTTTTTGAGGACGTCCCTGTAGGGCCTCTTTCCCTCTCCGGCCGCCTCGGGGAAGCAGACCTTGACGGCGAACACCTGCTTCACCCTCTCCTCGTAGGACTGGACCTCCTTTGGTGTGAACTCGGCCCTGTCCGAGATGTAGCAGATGCGGCCCGTGAAGGGAGAGTCGGGGTAGGCGTCGCTCAGGACCTCGGCCTCCATGCCGAGGCGGATCCTTCCGATGTACTTCTCAGGCACGAAGGTCTTTACGTGCAGTGAGGCGGGGTCGATCATTACAGCGGCGATACCGCCCTGCGGCAGTATCTCTCCGGGTTCGGCGACCCTCCTGAGAATGACGCCGTCCACGGGGGCTGGTATCCTCGTATACCCGAGGTTTATCTCCACCTGCTTCAGCCTCTCTTTCAGGCCCTGATACGACTTCCTGAGCGCAAGGAGCTCTCTCTGCTTTGCCTTGACGAGGTCCCTCGATGCCTTTGCCTTGAGGAGCGATATCTCCGCCAGCTCGACCTCTTTCTCAGCAGTACGTGCCGCCTCTTCCGAGAGCCTGTAGGCGAGCCTCGTCTCTTCGTAGCGCTCCTCGGGAATCACGCCCTTCTCCCAGAGAGCCGTATACCTCCTGAAGTCCTTCGCGGCCTTCTCCAGCCGTTCCTTCGCCTGCTTGAGCCTTGCCCTGGCGATCGAGAGGGACCTGCCGGCTTCGTCAATCGTGTGTTTGACGGTTGTCTCCGTGTACTTGAGGTCGAACTCCGCGGCCTTTATCCTCTCGGCGAGTTCCTCTCTCCTCCTGACGAGCTCCATGCGCCTCGACCGGAGTTCCGCATCATCGAGCACGGCGACGATCTCCCCTGCCCTGACCGGGGAGCCGTCCTCCACGAGGACGCTCTTCAGGGTGCCGGGAATCCGTGCTGCGAGTTCTATCTCGCTCGCCTCGACCCTGCCGCTCACGGTCAGGTATTTGTCCTCGGGCCGGCCCATGTAGTGGAAGACCGCATAGAGGAGCACTGCAGCGGAGAGGATGGCAGAGGGGATCAAGAGTCTCTTCTTCATGGCCTGTCGGTCATGCGGCGGCCCGGCTGCATAACTGTGTGCCGCATCTCCTAATCCTCGAGGAGTGCTGTGACGAACTCCTCAGGGATGAAGTCCCTGAGGTCTTCGATCTTCTCGCCGACGCCTATGAGCCTGACGGGTATGTTCAGCTCCTTCTTGATGGCGAAGACGATGCCCCCCCTGGCTGTGCCGTCGAGCTTCGTGAGGGCTATGCCTGTAACGCCGATGGCCTCGTGAAACATCCTCGCCTGCCTCAGGGCGTTCTGGCCGGTCGTGGCGTCGACCACGAGGAGGGTCTCGTGAGGGGCGCCGGGCATGGCCCTGTTTATCACTCTCTTGACCTTCTTGAGCTCCTCCATAAGGGGCGTCTTCGTATGGAGGCGTCCGGCTGTATCCACTATCACGGCATCCACGCCGCGTGCCTTTGCCGCGACGACCGCATCATAGGCCACGGCTGCCGGGTCGGACCCGCTCTGGTGCTTCACCAGCTGGGCTCCCGACCTCTCAGCCCATACCTCGAGCTGCTCGATGGCGGCGGCCCTGAATGTATCGGATGCGGCAATTATGACGCTGTGTCCCTCGGCGTAGAGCCTGCTTGCAAGCTTGCCGATGGTGGTGGTCTTGCCCACTCCGTTGACCCCGACGCAGAGGACCACGAAGGGCCTCTCCTGATAGAGGACGAACGGCTGGGGAAGCCCCAGTATCTCCAGCATCTCCCTCTTCAGGAACTCCTTGACGCCGCTGTAGTCCTTTATCCTGCCGCTTCTGACCTCCTCCCTCAGGTCGTCGATTATCTCCATGGTCGCCTGAGCGCCTATATCCGATGTTATGAGGACCTCCTCGAACTCGTCGATCGTCGTATCGTCGATCTTCTTTCCCTGGAAGACCTGCTCGACCTTTCCGAGGAAACCGTTCCTCGTCTTGCTCAAACCCTCCTTCAGCTTGTCGAATAGTCCCAAAACCGCCTCCTGGATTCTCCTGTCGTCCCTCCGGTTTTTTTTCTGACCCCCCGGAGGCCTGAAGGATATTATATCAAATAGGGGGGAATTGGATCATAAAAAAGAGACGGCCGGGCCGATCCCTAAGAGTGACGGTCGAGGAATCCGTTCAGGGGGTGTCGGGGGCCGGAGTGAGGGGCACATGAGAGGGGATGCTCGAGAGGCTGCCGGCTTCCGCATTCAGGAAGGAGCCCTGCTGTTGGGGGAGGGGGAGGTGTCTAACCTCAGAGTGTTTCGGGTACCGGACTTCGATCTGCGAAATCGCCTGCCTGCAGCACGCCCCCTTGTTGTTGCAGGCAGCCGTGGAGCGGTCTGAATATGCCTACCAGACCCTTACCCGCTCGATACAACCTACCAGACTCCCGCCTTGAACCTACCAGCCGTATTCCCTCCCCCTTCTACCTACCAGACATCCGCCCGCCGGACAGAGCCGATGAGCCGGGTTCGGACCGGTTGCTTATCCGGCTCTGACTACATTTTTACATTATCCGGTGGGCAAGTAAAGGTAAAATTCACATCCGGTGTCTTCAGGGGAGGGTATGGATGTCTTCAGGCGCCGGGATCCGTCTTTCGGGAAAGGGCGGAGCGCTCAGGGGATGACCTTGTTCAGCTGGTATTCGACTATCCCTGTGGCTCCTGCGCTCTTCAGCTTGGGTATGAGGTCCCTGAGGAGTCTCTCTTCTATGACCACGTCGATGTCGTACCAGTCCTCGGCCGTCAGGACCGATATGGTTGGTGAGTGCATTGCGGGCAGGAGGGAGAGCACCTTCTTGAGCGACTTCTCCGGGAGGTTCATCTTCAGTCCCACACGCTCTTCGGCCTCGAGCGCCCCCCTGAGGAGCATCACGAGGTTCTCCATCTTCTCTCTCTTCCACTTATCCTTCCAGGCCTTCCTGTTGGATATGAACCGGGTGCTCGATACGAGTATGGTCTCGACCACCCTCAGGTTGTTGGCCTTCAGAGAGGTGCCGGTCTCGGTGAGTTCGACTATTGCATCTGCGAGGTGAGGCGGCTTCACCTCTGTGGCGCCCCAGGAGAAGTCCACGGTCGCCCTTATCCCTTTAGACTTGAGATAGCGCTTGGTGTAGGAGACCAGCTCGGTTGCTATCCTCTTGCCGTTGAGGTCCTCGATGGTCCTTATGCCGGAATCCGCGGGCACGGCAACGACCCATTTCACGGGCCTCAGGCCCTCCTTGGCATAGTTGAGTTCTGCTATCTCCTTAACGTCGGCGTTCTGCTCGAGTATCCAGTCGTATCCGGTGAGGCCGCAGTCGAGGATACCGTAGTCCACATACCTTGCCATCTCCTGCGCCCTTATCAGCATGGGCTGTATCTCGGGGTCGTCTATGGCCGGATAGTAGGATCGGTGTGAGACGGTGACGTGATAGCCCGCCTTCCTGAAAAGCTTCAGAGTCGACTCCTGTAGGCTCCCCTTCGGAAGCCCAAGTTTCAGTACCTTCTTTGCCGGCATCCGTGTCTCCTTCCTTGCATTGATCCTTTTCCGCCGGCGGCCGGAAGCCCCGGCCGGCCGGAACGGAGGATATTATATCACACAACGGAGTGCGAGGTGGGGACCGGCCTTCTCAACGGATGCGCACGGAGGTGACGCGCATTTCGATATAACGCCTGGCGATCCTCTTGATCGCGTTCCTCGATCCGGGGAAGACCATGAGGAAGCCGATGGTATCGGTGATGAACCCGGGGGTGAGCAGCAGCACGCCCGCGATCAGGATCATCACACCGTCTATCAGTTCTTCAGCGGGGAATACGCCCTCAGTCATGTTCTTCTGTATCCGGTATACGACGCCGAGCCCCTCCAGTCTGACCATGTAGGCCCCTGCGGCTGCGGTCAGCAACACGAGCATCACCGTGTTCAGCGTACCGATGACCGAGCCTACCTTTATAAGGAGGGCGAGTTCCACGACGGGCACGACGACGAACAGCACCAGCAGCTTGAAAAACATTATTCAATTATACACGATCCGGGTGGAGGACTCCATACCCTCCTCCCGGAGATAAACACCCGTATAGGACTCCATGCACTCCGCGAGCCTGTCGGGCGGTCCTTCGAAGACGATCCGGCCGCCGTCGGGGCCTCCCTCGGGTCCGAGGTCGACGACCCAGTCGGCCACGCTCACCACATCGAGGTTGTGCTCGATTACGACCACCGTGTTGCCTTCATCCACGAGCCGCCTGAGCACCCTCAGCAGGGCGAGCACGTCCCTGTAGTGCAGTCCTACCGTGGGCTCGTCGAGTATGTACAGGAGACCCTTTCTTCGGGCACTGCCAGCAAGTTCAGCGCATATCTTGAGCCGCTGTGCCTCTCCGCCCGACAGGGTTGTAGCCGATTGGCCCAGTCTGAGGTAACCGAGGGCAATATCCTGCATTACAGAGAGCCTTGAGCGTATGTGCTCCTCTGAGTAGAAGAACCGGAGGGCCTCTTCCACAGTCATCCCGAGGACCTCGTGGATGTTCTTCCCCCTGTATGTAACCCTGAGCGCCTCGGGTCCGTAGCGCTTGCCGTCGCATTCTTCGCACCTGACGAAGAGGTCCTCGAAGAAATACATCTCGAGCCTTTCGAACCCTTCGCCCTTGCACCGTTCACACCTGCCGCCCGGGACGTTGAACGAGAAGAACCCCGGGGAGTATCCGTGGGCCCTTGCATAGGGCTGATCGGCATACAGTCTCCTTATGTGGTCGAAGACCTTGAGGTACGTGACGGGATTCGACCTCGGGGTCTTCCCGATGGGGCTCTGGTCTATGAGGCGCACTCCCTTCAGGTGTTCGAGCCCGCTGACCGACCCGTAGGGGAGCGGATGCTCGTTGGAGTGCCTGAAGTGACGCGCCAGCGCCCTGTAGAGGGTCTCGACGACCAGAGAACTCTTGCCGGAACCTGAGACACCGGTCACAACGGTAAGGCTCCCTGACGGGATCTTCAGGTCCACTCCCTTGAGGTTGTTTCCCCGCGCACCCTTGAGCGTAAGGAGTCTCCTGCCCCTGAGCGACCTCAAGCCCCCCCTCCAGAGGCCCTTCAGCCCCTCCCGGTCGAGCCCCTTCAGGTACCTCGCCGTCACGGTCTCGGTGTCGAGGAACCCCTCCATGGGACCCGAGTACACGACCTCTCCGCCCTTGTGGCCCCCGCCCGGGCCGAGCTCAACCACCCAGTCGGCGGAGCCTATGACCTTCCTGTCGTGCTCCACCACTATCACAGTGTTGCCCAGATCGGTTATCTCACGGATGATCCTTATGATCCTATCCGTATCCCGTGCATGGAGTCCGACGGTCGGTTCGTCGAGCACGTAGAGGGTGCCGGTGAGGTGTGCCGCTATCTGGTTTGCGAGGTTCACCCGCTGGTACTCTCCTCCGGAGAGCGTCTTGCCGAGCCGGTTCAGTGTGAGATAGCCGAGCCCCACCCTCTTGAGGAACTCCAGTTTCATCCGTATCTGCTTGAGCACCTCGCTCGAGACACCCGTCTCGTATGGAGTGAGGCCGAGGCCTTCGAAGAAGGAGGCGAGGCTTTCCACCGGCATCTCGCCGAGTGCGGCGATGTCCTCTCCGGCTATCCTGTAGGCGAGGGACTCCTGCCTGAGGCGTTTGCCCCGGCAGGCGGGACAGGTCTCGGGCGAACGGTAGCGGCTGAGGAAGACCCTGACATGGAGCTTGTAGCGCTTGTTCTCGAGGTCCTCGAAGAAGTCGTCCGTGCCGTAGAAGTGCCTGCAGCCCCTGAAGACCTTCTCTCTCTCCTCCTCGGTGAGTTCGGAAAACGGCTTGTCGATATCTATTCCCTCCTTAACTGCACCCCTGACGAGCTGCTCCTTCCACCACCCGGCCGCAGGCTTCTCCCACGGCTCTATCGCACCCTCTGCAATCGAGAGCGAGGGGTCGGGTACGATGAGAGACTCGTCGTACTTGAGGATATTGCCGAATCCCTTGCACTCGGGACAGGCGCCTACGGGGTGGTTGAACGAAAAGAGCAGCGGCGTCGGCTCCGGCACCCTCGCGCCGCAGGAGTCGCAGGCGCTGTCGGCTGAGAACCTGAGGGGTACGATCGTGAGGGTGCCCTTGTCCTGGCGGAATATGTGTATGGTGACCCTGCCGTCGCCCTCCCTGTAGGCGAGCTCGAGGGAGTCGGCCAGCCTCGGGCTGTCCTTGATCGTGATCCGGTCGACGACCACCTCGATCTTGCGCTCTCCGGCCTTCGGGCCGGCGGTCTCGAGGTCCAGCACATCCCGGCCGTCCCACATGCGGGAGAACCCCTTCTTCAGCAGTTCCCGGGGTGACTCGGAAGTCTCGAACGTTATCATGGCCCTCTCGTTGTTGTGATGCCCGAGGAGTTCCGTGATGATGTCGTCGACGCTCCACCGCCTGATCTCTCTGCCGCAATCAGGGCAGAGGGGCCGGGCGATCTTGGCATAGAGGATGCGGAAGAGGTCGTATATCTCCGTGAGTGTGCCGACGGTCGAACGGGCGCCCTTGACCGGATTCTTCTGCTCGAGCGCGATTGCAGGCCTTATGTTCCGGATGGAATCGACGTCGGGGCGGTCGAGCTTTTCAAGAAAGAGGCGGGCGTATGTGGAGAGCGACTCTATGAACCTCCACTGCCCCTCGGCAAACACGGTATCGAAGGCCAACGACGACTTCCCCGAGCCTGAAAGCCCTGTCACCGCGATGATGCAGTTGTGCGGAAGGCGGAGCGATATGTTCTTGAGATTGTTCTGCCTGGCGCCTTCTATTATAAGGTAACGCATGTATTACAGGAGCTCGTCGATCTTCTTCCTGATCTCAGGAGAGGTCCAGTCGTATTCGCCGAGGAACTTCTCGACTATCCTCCCCTTCTTGTCGAGCAGGAAAGTGGTGGGGATCGAGAATACGTTGTATTTCCGCGATACCTTTATGCCCTCGTCGTGGAGCACGACAAACGAGACAGGACGCTTCTTGATGAACCTCTTAACCGCCGACAGCGACCTGTCGGTCGATACGGCGATGATCTCGAAGTCCCTGCCTGCGTATGCCTCTCTCAGCTCGTTGAGCTTGGGTATCTCGGAGATGCACGGCGGGCACCACGTGGCCCAGAAGTTCAGGAGCACCACCTTTCCGCGGAAATCGACGAGACTCACCCGACGTCCGCTGAGGTCTTTCAGTGTGAAGAGGGGTGCTTCCTTCTCCACCATCTCTTCTATGGCCCATGGGTTCGAAAATCCCTTGCCCGAGAGGGTGAGCAAGAATAAAACCACCATGGCTGCAGTCCTGACCGACTGCTGTTTCATAAATCACCTCCTCCTGTGCGACCTGCGCCTTCGTTGACACCAAAACAGCAGCCCCCGTGACGCCGTGTTCCTCCCGGGGCCGGCGTTTATGGTGCCGGAGGCGGGATTTGAACCCGCACGGGCCGAAGCCCAGTGGATTTTGAGTCCACCGCGTCTGCCATTCCACCACTCCGGCGCGCCTGCCGTCCGACTTCAAGGCATGTTCAGAGATTCAACCTCCCCTTGGGCGGATGGATCGGGAGTCGAAAAAGCGGGAGACTCAGCTTGTTCTCATCCCCATTGCCTGGACCATGCTTATGAAGTTCTCGACTGAACGGTCGTAACTCCTCTCGTATGATTCGTGAAAGAAGCAGGCCGGCAGTTCGCCGTGCCGCCTGTGGTAAAGCAGGCACTCACAGCACCTGCCCTTCCGCGAGCATGATCCGTAGGAGCAGTTGCAGTTCTTGAGATTGGTCGCCTTGATGCATTCCATCGTGAACACCCCTCTTTTCAAAAATTACTCTATTATACAAAAAAACGTGATCGTTTCGTAAAGGAGACGGGTGGCGCGGGAACGCGTATTCTCGACCTTTGGACAAAGCATGTCGAAAGATTATATTATTAAGTATGACCACCGGCACGAAGAGTCACAAGCTGATACCCCTTAACGAACTGACGGAGAAGGTCCGCTCCTACGCACCGGAGGCCGACATCTCCCTGCTCAGGAAGGCCTACTACTTCTCGCACGAGGCCCATTGCAGCCAGAAGCGGAAAGAGGGCACTCCGTACATAGGGCATCCGCTTTCCGTTGCGTCCATACTTGCAGACATGCGGATGGACGTGATGACCATAATCGCGGGGCTCCTCCACGACACGGTCGAGGATACGGAGACGAAGCTGCAGGACATCAAGGAGATTTTCGGCGACGAGGTGGCCTTCCTCGTCGGCTCACTGACAAAGCTCTCGAAGATACAGTTCCGGACGAGGGAGGATGCCCAGGCGGAGAACTTCAGGCGGATGTTTCTCGCCATGGCCGAGGACATAAGGGTCATCCTCATAAAGTTCGCCGACAGGCTGCACAACATGAAGACCCTTCAGCACCTGCCGCCGAGCAGGCAGAGGAGGATTGCGCAGGAGACGCTCGACATCTATGCCCCGCTTGCCAGCAGGCTCGGTATCGGCTGGATGCGGATAGAGTTCGAGGACATGAGCTTCAAGTACCTGATGCCGGTCGTGTACAAGGACCTCCTGAAAAAGGTTGCAAGGAGGCGGGAGGCGCAGAAGGGCTATATAGATGAGGTGGCGCGGCAGATAAAGGAGAAGCTCCGGTCGTACAACATTCCGGCCGAGGTCTCAGGCCGCGTGAAGCATCTCTACGGCATATACAGGAAGATGCAGATGCAGCAGATACCGTTCGAGCAGCTCTACGACGTCCTCGGACTGAGGATAATCACGGACACGCAGAACCACTGTTACGAGATACTCGGCATCATACACTCGCTCTGGACTCCCATTCCCGGCAGGTTCAAGGACTATATCGCCCTGCCGAAGTCCAACATGTACCAGTCGCTCCACACCTCGGTGATCGGTCCGAAGGGCGAGAGGGTCGAGTTCCAGGTGAGGACCGAAGAGATGCACAGGATAGCCGAGGAAGGGATCGCAGCGCACTGGATGTACAAGGAAGAGGGCAGGGTACACCAGAAGGATGCAAAATACATCCAGTGGCTCAGGGAGCTGATCCAGTCGCAGAAAGACCTCAATGACGCAAAGGAGTTTCTCGATGTCGTCAAGGGCGAGGTAGTGCCCGAGGTGGTCTACGTCTTCACCCCCGGGGGGGAGATAAAGGAGCTCCCTTCAGGGTCGACCCCCGTGGACTTCGCCTACTCCATACACACCGAGGTGGGCCACAAGTGCGTGGGCGCAAAGGTGAACGGGAGGATAGTACCCTTGAGATACCAGCTGCAGAGCGGAGACACGGTCGAGATAATCACGTCTCCTTCGCACGGCCCGAGCAGGGACTGGCTGAAGTTCGTCGTGACACAGCGCGCCAAGAGCAGGATAAAACAGTGGATAAAGGCCGAGGAGCGGAAGCAGAGCCTTGAGCTCGGATACAAGATACTCGAGACCGCGTTCAGAAAGCGGGGACTCAGCCCCACCATCATCAAGTCCCCTGAGATGGACGAGGTTGCCGCGGCCTTCAGCATGAGGAACCGCGAAGACCTGATCGTCTCCATAGGGTACGGCAAGGTCTCGGCGCACCAGGTGGTCAACAGATTTCAGCCCGAAAAGAAGGAAGAGGAGGCCCCGGAGGAGACCCTGCACAAAAGGCCGCTCAAGAAGGCCAAGGATATCGGCGGCATAACGATAAAGGGTGTGGACAACATCCTCTACCACACCGCCCACTGCTGCTATCCGGTGCCTGGAGACCAGTTGGTCGGTTTCGTGACCCGCGGCAAGGGCGTGACTATACACCGCCGCGACTGCCCGAACCTCGATCGCCTCGCCGTGGACGATACGAGGCTCGTGAACGTCGAGTGGTCATCCACAGGGGACAGCACGTCGATAACCAAGCTCAATGTGGAGACCATGGACAGGCCGGGAATGCTTGCAAAGCTGAGCGCGCTCTTCTCTTCGATGAACGTCAACATCACCCACCTCGAGGCGACGTCGACCCATGACGGCAAGGCACGCTTCACGTTCTTCATTCAGGCGAAGGACAGGGCCCAGCTCCTCAAGCTCACTCAGAAGATAGTATCGACCGAGGGTGTCTTCAGGGTGAGGAGGTAGGCGTTCCGCTCACTTCACGGTCCTGGAGAAGAGGCCTGAACTCAGGTATCTCTCACCCCGGTCCGGCAGTATCACGACTATCCTCTTGCCCCTGCCGAGCCTGCGCGCGACCTGGAGCGCCGCCCACATGGCCGCCCCGGAAGACGCCCCCACGAGCAGCCCTTCCTCGAGGGCCAGCCGCCTCGACGTCTCGAAGGCGTCCTCGTCGGTTACGGGTATGACCTCGTCGTATATCCGGGGGTTCAGCACCGGCGAGTAGAAGCCCGCACCTATACCGTCGATCCTGTGCGGTCCGGGCTCTCCTCCGGAGAGGACCGCGGAGGCCGCAGGCTCAACAGCAGCTATGTGACAGCCGCTGTCGTGCTCCTTGAGCACCTCGCCAACCCCTGTTATGGTCCCCCCTGTGCCGACGCCTGCAACAAAGGCGTCCGGTGCCCCCCCGAGGTCCCTGATGATCTCCGGCCCGGTGGTCTTTCTGTGGGCCGCCGGGTTGGCGGGGTTTTCAAACTGCTGGGGCATGAAGTAACGGTCACGGTTCTTGAGGTAGAGTTCCTCCGCCTTCTCGACCGCTCCCATCATCCCCTTCGATCCATCAGTCAGTATCAACTCTGCCCCGAAGGCCTCGAGGAGCTGCCGCCTCTCGAGCGTCATCTCTTCCGACATGGTGAGAATGAGCCTGTAGCCCTTAACCGCAGCCACCATCGCAAGGCCGATCCCGGTGTTGCCGCTCGTGGGCTCTATGATGGTCCCGCCCTTCTTGAGCCGGCCTTCCCTCTCGGCCTCCTCGATCATGTTCAGTGCTATCCTGTCCTTCACCGACCCGCCGGGGTTGAAGCCCTCGAGCTTCGCGTATATCTCTGCATCACCGGCACCGGTAAGCTGGTTTATCCTTACGAGGGGGGTGTTGCCGACAAGGGCCAGGATGTCTTTGTGTATGGGCATCGCCTCCAGTCCTCCGGTTGCATGGCCCGGGATTGGCCGTTTCTGCTTCCGTCGCCTCGGCACGGTATGACCTCGACTCCGAGAAGTCTACTTTAAATAAAACCGCAGCCTTTGTCAACTCTCGCCCGCCCCCGGTCCCTGCGGGTGCCCGGGGACACGGGCCTTACAAAAATGCTCCGCGCAGAGACAATAATGTACTTGCAGAACGCATGGCCATTCCAGAAGCATTGAGTTTCCTTGCTTTCCGGGCTGGCACGTCTCTTGCTACTATTATAATCCAGTTTGAAACCCCAAAAACTTTCAGAGGAGGAGAGACTCATGAGACAGATAGCTATCTACGGCAAGGGCGGGATCGGAAAGTCCACCACGACTCAGAACACCGTTAGTGCCTTGGCTGAGGCGGGCTACAAGTGCATGATAGTCGGTTGCGATCCGAAGGCGGATGCCACGAGGCTGGTACTGCACAAGAAGGCCCAGACCACGGTCATGGACCTTGCAAGGGAACGGGGCACGGTTGAAGACCTCGAGATCGACGAAGTGCTGCTCACCGGGTTCAAGGGCATAAGGTGCGCGGAGTCGGGCGGTCCGGAGCCCGGAGTGGGATGCGCCGGCCGCGGTGTCATCACCGCGATAAACTTCCTCGAGGAGAACGGCGCCTACGAGTCCGACACGGACTTCGTCTTCTACGACGTACTCGGTGACGTCGTCTGCGGTGGATTCGCCATGCCGATCAGGGAGGGAAAGGCGAAGGAGATATACATCGTCACCTCCGGTGAGATGATGGCGATGTATGCCGCAAACAACATTGCGCGGGGCATCCTGAAGTACGCACAGAGCGGTGGGGTGAGGCTCGGCGGCCTGATATGCAACAGCAGGAAGACGGACAGGGAGTACGAGCTGATCTCCGAGCTTGCAAAGAGGCTGAACACCCAGATGATCCACTTCGTGCCGAGGGACAACCAGGTCCAGAGGGCCGAGCTGAGGAGGATGACTGTGATAGAGTACTCGCCGGACCATCCCCAGGCGGACGAGTACAGGGCCCTGGCGAAGAAGATCGCGGAGAACAAGAATCTCGTCATCCCGACCCCGATGTCGATGGACGAGCTCGAGGACCTGCTCATGGAGTTCGGGATACTCGATAGCGAGGAGCCTGCAGCCTGAACAGGCGTGCCCCGGGACCGGGCGGTGATAGTGGTGCCGCGCGGGATGAGACATGCGGGCAGTCTCACCGTATCGATAGAGACCGGCAGGACAAGAGATATCAGCGGATAGAGGAGGAGACCAGATGAGTACAGCCATCAAGGAGACACAGAAGATAATCGACGAGGTGCTCGAGGCCTATCCAGAGAAGACGAGGAAGGCGAGGGCCAAGCACCTCGCACCCAACGACCCCACCGGCGAGTGCAGCACGTGCAAGGTCAAGTCGAACGTGAAGTCGAGGCCCGGGGTCATGACCGTCAGGGGGTGCGCGTATGCAGGGGCGAAGGGTGTCGTATGGGGCCCTGTCAAGGACCAGATCACGATCAGCCACGGCCCGATCGGCTGCGGCCAGTACAGCTGGTGGGCGAGGAGGAACTACTACAACGGCAAGACCGGCATAGACACCTTCGGCGCCATGCACATCACGACCGACTTCCAGGAGAGGGACATCGTGTACGGCGGCGACAAGGGGCTTGCCGCTGCGCTCGACGAGCTGAGGGAGGTCTTTCCCCTGGCGCGGGGGATCGGAATACTCTCGGAGTGCCCGGTCGGCCTCATCGGTGACGACATTGAGGCAGTGGCAAAGAAGAAGTCCGAGGAGTTCGGCATCCCGATCGTCCCCGTGAGGTGTGAGGGGTTCAGGGGGGTGAGCCAGTCACTCGGTCACCATATCGCCAACGACACCATACGGGACTTCGTGCTCGGCAAGGGGGAACTCGCCGAGTCGACGCCGTACGACGTCTCGCTCATCGGCGACTACAACATCGGCGGTGATGCCTGGGCATCGAGGAGGATGCTCGAGGAGATGGGACTCAGGGTCGTGGCGCAGTGGACCGGTGACGCCTCGGTCAACGAACTCGGCATCGCTCACAAGTCGAAGCTGAACCTCATCCACTGCTACAGGTCGATGAACTACATATGCAGGCACATGGAGGAGAAGTACGGTATCCCGTGGGTCGAGTTCAACTTCTTCGGGCCCACGAAGATATACCAGAGCCTCAGGAAGATAGCCTCGTACTTCGACGACAGGATCAAGGAGAACGCCGAGAAGCTGATCGAGAAGTACAAACCGAAGATGGACGCGGTCATCGAGCAATACAGGCCGAGGCTCGAGGGCAAGAAGGTGATGCTCTACGTGGGCGGACTCAGGCCGCGGCACACGATCGGCGCGTATGAAGACCTCGGCATGGAGGTCGTGGCCTCGGGATACGAGTTCGGTCACGACGACGACTACCGCAGGACGTATCCCGAGATGAAGGAGGGTGCGGTCATCATGGACGACGCGACCCTCTATGAACTCGAGGAGTTCACACGGAGGCTCAGGCCCGACATCGTGGGCTCCGGAATCAAGGAGAAGTACTCGTATCACAAGATGGGCGTGCCGTTCAGGCAGATGCACTCCTGGGACTACAGCGGCCCCTACCACGGCTTCGACGGCTTCCCCGTCTTTGCCAGGGACATGGACATGACGGTCAACAGCCCAACATGGAGTTTGATACGGAGGAAGAGATGAAGACGATAAAGATAAAAGATCACAACGAGCTGTTTCAAGAGGTGGAGTACGTCGACCAGTTCGCGAGGAAGAAGGAGTTCGAGAATCCCTGGCCTGAAGAGAAGGTCTGCGAGGTGGCCGAGTGGACGAAGACCGAGGAGTACAAGGAGAAGAACTTTGCGCGCAAGCACATAAAGATAAACCCGGCAAAGGCGTGCCAGCCCCTCGGCGCCGTATTCTGCTCGTCGGGGTTCAAGGACACGATGCCCTTTGTGCAGGGCGCCCAGGGCTGTGTCGCCTACTTCAGGAGTCACCTGAACAGGCACTTCAAGGAGCCCATGGCCGCCATATCCACGTCCATGACCGAGGACGCGGCGGTCTTCGGCGGGCTGAACAACATGCTCGAGGGGCTGAACAACGCCTATACCCTCTACAGCCCGAAGATGCTCGCCGTGTGCACCACCTGCATGGCCGAGGTTATCGGAGACGACCTCAACGCCTTCATACGGCAGGCGAGGAACAAGGAGCTCATTCCCGCTGACCTGCCGGTGCCGTTCGCGCATACGCCGAGCTTCGTGGGTTCCCACATAACGGGCTACGACAACATGATGAAGGGGATACTGTCCACGATCACGGAAGGAAAGAGGGGTGAGCCCAACGGGAAGATCAACATCATCCCCGGGTTCGACACCTACACGGGCAACTACCGCGAGCTGAAGCGGCTTCTCGGGATCATGGGCGTGGACTTCACGCTCCTTGCCGACGTGAGCGACACGTTCGACTCTCCCAACACGGGCGAGTACAAGCTGTATCCTGGCGGCACCCCGCTTGAAGAGGCCGCCGACTCGGTCAATGCCTCGGCTACCATCGCGCTTCAGAGGTACTCCACGGTCAAGACCATGAGTTACATAGAGACCGAGTGGAACCAGGAGGCCCTCGTGCTTCCGCCCGTGGGCGTCAGGAACACGGACAGGTTCTTCGACGAGATAAGCAGGATCACCGGAAAGCCGGTCCCCCAGGAGATCGAGGACGAAAGGGGCCGCGCGGTGGATGCGATGATAGACTCGCATCCCTACGTGCACGGAAAGAGGTTCGCCCTCGTCGGTGACCCTGACCTGCTGCTCGGACTGATGGGCTTCCTGCTGGAGATGGGAGGGATGCCGGTTCACGTCATCTGCACCAACGGTGACAAGAAGTTCGCCGCTGAGGCGGAAGAGCTGCTTGCATCGAGCCCGTTCGGCGCGGAGGCAACGGTCTACACCGGCAAGGACATGTGGCACCTGAGGTCCCTGCTCTTTACCGACCCCGTAGACCTGCTCATAGGGAACTCGTATGCGAAGTTCCTCTGGAGGGATACCGGAACCCCGCTCGTGAGGATCGGTTTTCCCATATTCGACAGGCATCACCTGCACAGGTATCCGATCATCGGTTACCAGGGCGTGATAAACATGGTGAACTGGATCGTCAATACCGTCCTCGACGAGATGGACAGAAAGACGATGGATACCACGAGCTTCGACGTCATCAGGTGAGGCCCCTCGGCGCGAGACGGGCGGAGCGGGCCCCGGCATGTCCGGGATCGAGTTGTGAAGGGCAATGGCGCCTTGAGGCGCCCGGTCGTTCCCCCCGCAGGGAGGGAGCGTGAAAATCGATACGATCGGAACAGGTAACGCGCTTATGTTGACGACAACGGATAGACTTTTTGAGCACGGCTGCAACACGGAGAAGAAGGAGAGGCTCTGCAGGAGCCGCGGCGGCGAGTCGTGCGCCTTCGACGGTGCGATGATCGTGCTTCAGCCGATTGCCGACTCGGCGCACCTCGTTCACGGGCCAGTGGCCTGCTGCGGTAACTCCTGGGAGGGCAGGGGTACGCTGTCGTCCCGCGGAGACCTCCACAGGATGGGCTTCACGACCGACGTCGACGAGATCGACATCGTCTACGGCTCAGAGGCGAAGCTCCTGAACGCCATAGCGCAGACGTGCAGGGCCGTGAACCCCAAGGCCGTCTTCGTCTACTCCACGTGTGTCAGCGGACTCATCGGCGAGGACCTCGACTCCGTCTGCAGAAGGGCTGAGGATGCCTGCGGCGTCAAGGTCATACCCGTCAATGCGCCTGGCTTCGTGGGACCGAAGAACCTCGGCAACAGGATAGCCGGCGATGTGCTGCTCGAACACGTGATAGGCACGGGTGAGCCGCCCGGCGGCCTCCTATCCGCCGGAGGGGCTTTCATAAACCTCATAGGCGAGTACAACATTGCAGGAGACCTCTGGCTCGTCGAGCCACTGCTGAGAGAGGCGGGCATCGGCGTCATGTCGAGGATCACCGGCAATGCGACCTTCGAAGAGATAACCTATGCGCACAGGGCCGACCTCAACGTGGTGGTCTGCAGCCGCGCCCTTGTGAATGTTGCAAGGGAGATGGAACGGAAGTACGGGATACCCTACATAGAGGTCTCCTTCTTCGGCAAGACCGAAACGTCGAAGGCCCTGCGCGAGATAGGCGGCCGCCTCGGTCGCCGCGAGACGGTCGAAGACGTGATCGGCAGGGAAGAGGCGCGTGTCGACGAGAGGCTGAGAAGACTCGGAGACCTCCGCGGCAAGAGGGCTGTGCTGTATACAGGCGGGGTAAAGAGCTGGTCCTTCATCTCGGCCCTTCTCGATCTCGGCATGGAGGTCGTTGCAGTCGGAACGAAGAAGAGCACGTTCGAGGACGAGGAGAAGATGAAGGCCATACTCGGCGATGGCGCCCCGCTTGTCGAGGATGTCAGTGCGCCGAACCTGAAGAGGCTCATGCGGGAGAAGCGGGCCGACATACTCGTGGCAGGCGGCCGGAACCTCTACCTCGCCATGAAGGAGGGCTATCCGTTCGTGGACGTGAACCAGGAGAGGCACACCGCCTATGCCGGATACGAGGGGCTGATCAACCTTGCGGAAGATATGAGCAGGAGCATCCGGTTCTTCAGCGGCGCTGCAGACTCCGGGCCGGTGGCCGTCACGAAGGGGGTCTCCTGCGGTTCCGGGCGGGACGTTCTGGTGAACCCGCTGAAGCACTCGCAGTCCATAGGGGCTGCGATCGCCCTCCAGGGCATTGACCGGGCACTCCCCGTGATCCACGGTGCACAGGGGTGCACCTTCCTTGCAAAGGTGCTCTTGACGAAGCACTTCAGGGAGCCGATCGCCCTGATGAGCTCGAAGCTCTTCACGGAGGACGTAGTCATGGGCAGCGAGGAGGCCCTCGCCGCCGCTGTCGAAGCAGCCGCTGAAAAACAGGGTCCGGACCTGATAGGGATACTCACCTCAGGGCTGACCGAGGTCAAGGGTGACGATGTGGCGGGTGTGGTGAAGGGGTTTGAGACTAAATGCACGGGTACCGCGATAGTGCACATCCCCACGCCCGACTATGAAGGAGGGCTGGAGTCTGGGTATGCAAGGGCTGTGGAGAGGGTCCTGGAGGCGCTGGCCGGGGAGCGGAGTACGGGGGCTCCGGACGTAAACGTCCTTGCCGGTTCGCACCTGACGCCGGCGGACTTTACCGAGCTGAGGGAGATGATAGAGGCGTTCGAGCTGAGACCGGTAATGCTGCCCGACCTCTCAGCGCTTGATGGCGGCAGGCAGGGCTTTTCGGCGCTCGCCTCCGGAGGTACGCGGATCGGTGACATCGAGAGGATGGGGGGTGCGTCGTTCACCATAGCGGTTGGTGCGAGCATGGAGGGGCCTGCAAGGCTGCTTGCAGAACGCTTCGGCATCGAATACGCCGTGTTCGATAGCATCTCGTCCCTGCAGGGCGTGGATGCATTGATGGAGACGCTCTCTGCGCTGAGCGGCAGGCGGATGCCCGCGAGGTACGAGAGGCAGAGGAGGGTGCTGGTTGACGGCATGAGGGATGCCCACTTCCACCTCGGGGGCAAGAGGGTCTGTACGGCACTCGAGCCCGACCTCTCGGTTCAGGTCTCGGGTCTGCTCGGCGAGGCCGGCGCTGAGGTCGGACTCGCGGTGGTTCCGGCTCAGGCCGAATCCATCGGGAGGATTCGGGCGGGTAACGTAATGGTGGGGGACCTCTTCTCGATAGACGGTGAGTTCGACATGCTGATTGCGAGCTCTCACGGGACCGACACGGCGGAGCGGCTCGGGGTGCCGCTGTATCAGATGGGGTTTCCGGTTTATAAGGTGCTCGGAGTGAATGCAAGGGTGACGGTCGGCTACAGGGGGGCCCTCACGCTGATCAACGATATCGCAAACCTTCTGCTCTGAACGGAGGCGGTCTTCGTTCTTCCGCGGGCATGAAGGGGAGCGCATGGAGAAAGACAAAGGAGGCCGGTGATGAGGATTGCGTTTGCAACAACAGACGGCGTAAACGTGGACGAGCACTTCGGCAGGTCCGGCAGGTTTGAAGTGTATGAGCTGACGAAAGACGGTTACCGCTTCGTCGAGACGAGGAAGTTCGCCGAAGGCAGGGATACGGAGATAGAGGAGACGAAGGGACAGGGACAGATACACGAGGACAGGGTTCAGGTCAAGGTGGACAAGCTCTCGGACTGCAAGATCATATACCTCACGGAGATAGGCGGGCCGTCGGCGGCAAGGCTTGCGAGAAAGGGCATCATGCCGGTAAAGGTGAAGGAGGTGATCGCCATCGAGGAGGCCCTGAAGAAGCTCCTCGAGACCGTCAATACGTCGCCGCCGCCGTGGCTCAAGAAGTTGATGAAGAGTGACTGAACGGACCGCAGGGGCCGGCTCTGCTGATGCGGCCCTTGGAGCAAACCATCAAACAACAACCAAGGAGGAGAAGGCAACGATGAAGATGATCAGGGCGTTTATAAGGCCGGAAAAAGAGCAGGAGGTGGTCCTGGCGTTGGAAGGGGCGGGTTTTCCGTCTGTGACGAAGATGCCGGTCTTTGGAAGGGGGAAGCAGAAGGGTCTCCAGGTGGGCCCCGTGCACTACGACGAGCTCCCGAAGACACTGCTCATGATAATCGTCGACGACGAGGACGAGGGCAAGGTCGTTCACCTGATACAGGAGAAGGCGAGGACTGGTTTCATCGGTGACGGAAAGATATTCGTCAGCCCTGTGGATACCGCTTACACCGTCAGGACGGGGGAGGAAGGCCTATGAAGGAGATCATCGCAATCATCCGCAGAGACAAGGTCCCTGAGACCAAGCAGGTCCTCGAGGACCTCGGGTATCCGTCGCTCACGATACAGAGCGTCGACGGAAGGGGGAAGCAGAAGGGCGCCATGTGCGCGGAGATGGACTCCGAGATGCCGGAGAGCTTCTGTACCGCGGCCAAGCTGAAACCGACCCCCTCGGCTTATGCCATCGATCATACTCTGCCCAAGGTGGCCCTCTACGTGCCCAAGAGGATGCTCACCATAGTGGTGCCGGACGACGTGGTGACAAAGGTCGTGAAGTCGATCATGAAGGTCAGCCGCACCGGCAAGCACGGAGACGGGAAGATCTTCGTCGCCCCCATAGACGGCGCACTGAGGATAAGGACCGGGGAGACCGACGGAGAGGCGATAGCTTAGGCGACAACGATCAACGGCAGCATGAACTGTGTTCCGGCTGCTTCAGCTTTGATGCCTTCTGAGGAAAGGAGAGGAGAAGCATGGCACAGGTAACCTGCTACACAAGGGGCGGCACACCCTGGACGCCGAGGTTCATCGAATCGATCGACGTCGAAAAGTGTCTCGGCTGCGGACGCTGCTACAAGGTCTGCGGCAGGAACGTCTTGGAGCTGATCGAGAAACCTTTCGAGGGTGAGGACGAGTACGGCGACGACATGGGCAACAAGGTGATGTCCGTTGCGAATCCGGACGACTGCATCGGCTGTGAGGCGTGCGCGAAGGTCTGTACGAGGAAGTGCCACATGCATGTCGAGTTATGAGAGGAGCGACCCTGATGACCACAGGAGCAGTGACGTGCTGTCCCTGTGGTCACTGCGCTTCAGACCGTCAGGCCGTGCTGCTCTGATATCGCGCGCCTGAACCTCTCGGTCAGCATCCGCGTTATGCGTCCCGGCTTCCCGCTGCCGATCGTGCGGCCGTCTATCCTGATGACGGGCATGATCTCAGCCCCCGTGCCTGTCAGGAAGCACTCCTCCGCCGTGTACAGGTCGTAACGGGTGATGGCCGCTTCGGATGCCCTTATGCCCGCGGAGGCGGCAAGTTCCATCACGAACCGCCTGGTGATGCCGTCGAGGGCGCCGTGACAGGGGTCGGGTGTGAGAAGCTCGGAGTCCCTCACTATGAACACGTTGTCACCGGTGCACTCCGCGACGAACCCCTCGCGGTTGAGCATGACCGCCTCGAGGCAGCCTGCCTGCTCTGCCTCGATCTTCGCCAGGATGTTGTTGAGGTAGTTCAGGGACTTTATCCTCGGGTCGAGAGTGTCCGACGGCATCCGCCTGGAAGATGCGGTGATTATCGCGATGCCCTTCTCGTAGTACTCCTCCGGATAGAGCTGGATGTCAGAGACGATGATGATCACCGTCGCCCTCCTGCAGGACGACGGGTCTACGCCGAGCCGGCCTTCGCCCCTGGTCACGACGAGGCGGATGTAGCCGTCCTCTTTCCCGTTCACCTCGACGGTTTCAATTACGGCGTCCTGCATCTCTTCGATGCTCATGGGTATGTCGAGAGAGATCGCCTTGGCGCTCCTGTAGAGTCGCTCGATGTGTTCGCCGAGCTTGAAGACCCTGCCGTGGTAGATGCGCAGGCCCTCGAAGACGCCGTCTCCGTAGAGGAGCCCGTGGTCGAAGACCGAGATGCGGGCGTCGGCCCTGTCGTGAAACTTGCCGTTGATGTATACCTTCATGAGCACTGATGATATAAAAAGGGGGCGGTTTTGTCAAGGTGTCCAGGCACAACGAGCGCGTCCGGCGTCCGGCCGTGCGTGTTTGCCCGGCCTGAAACCCTATCTGCTATAATATACCGGCCCGGTGAGTTCGAGGAGCGGGAGAGTCTCTTGTGTCATGATCAGGTGGCCGACTCCGGGTCTCGTGTATGAAGATTCAGAGCTTCATAGGTCTGTTCGTTTTGGCGCTGATAGCGTGGGTCCTGAGTGAGAACAGGAGGGCGGTAAGCTGGAGGGCCGCGCTCTACGGCATCCTCGTACAGCTTGTGCTTGCGGCCGTCATGCTGAAGGTACCGCTCTTCAGGGAGTTCTTCCTCCTGCTGAACAGGCTCGTCAGCTCCCTCGAGGAGGCCTCGAGGGCGGGCACCTCGTTCGTCTTCGGCTATCTCGGGGGCGGTCCCCTCCCTTTCGACGAGAAGTACCCTGGGGCGAGCTTCATACTCGCCCTGCAGGCCCTTCCCCTTGTGCTCGTGGTGAGCGCCCTTTCCTCCCTTCTCTTCTACTGGCGCATACTTCCTGTGGTCGTGAAGGCGTTCTCACGCGTGCTGGAGAAGACCCTGAACATAGGCGGTGCGCTCGGGCTTGCGACCGCCTCGAATATCTTCGTGGGAATGGTGGAGTCCCCGCTCGTCGTGAGGCCCTACCTGAAGGAGATGTCGCGGAGCGAACTCTTCTCGGTGATGGTGTGCGGGATGGCGACCATAGCGGGCACCGTGATGGTCCTCTATGCCAGTATCCTGAAAAGCGTCGTCCCTGACGCAATGGGGCATATACTGATCGCTTCCCTGATAAGCGCGCCTGCGGCCATAACCGTCTCCAGGCTGATGATCCCAGAGAGCGGAGGGCGTACCGCGGGCGAACTGGTGCCGCCGCAGGCGGCGAGGGGCTCCATGGATGCGATCACTAAGGGAACGCTTGACGGGCTCGAGCTCCTTCTCAACATAGCGGCGATGCTCGTGGTCCTGGTTGCCCTGGTTCGCCTCGCCAACCTCGGGCTCGGCCTGCTGCCCGACATCGGCGGAGCGCCCGTGACCCTGCAGAGGCTCCTCGGCTGCCTGATGGCCCCGGTGGTATGGCTTATGGGCGTGCCGTGGAGCGAGGCCGGCACGGCAGGCGCGCTCATGGGCACGAAGACCATCCTCAACGAGTTCATCGCATACGTCGACCTCGCAAACCTCCCCGAGGGCGCGCTGTCTCCAAGGAGCAGGCTGATAATGACCTATGCGCTGTGCGGTTTCGCCAACTTCGGAAGCCTCGGCATAATGATCGGAGGGCTCGGAGGCATCGTGCCCGAGAGGAAAGACGAGGTGGTCGCCCTCGGTATGAAGGCCATCGTGGGCGGCACGATCGCCACCTGCATGACGGGCGCCGTCGTGGGGCTCCTCTACGCCTCCTGAGCCGTTCCCTCGCTCTCCGGCTGACCCTGGTGACCGGGGGAGTGACGGAGGAGTCAAGCAGCGGATACGACTATGGGCAGCCGGGCACCCTCTCTCAATGCCCTGAGCACCTCGTCCCTGACAGCGCCCTTGCCGAGGTCTTCCTTGCCCGTCATCTCCTCGATCTCAATCCGGACAATTCCGGTCATGGCGAGCTTGCCTTCGGGAACCGCGCCGTAGCCGCCCTCGGGCTGGTATTTCTCCATGAGGCACCCGAGGGCCAAGAGCCTCTCCTCCCGGTCGTCCACGATTGCGGCCCTGCCCTTGATGATGACGCTCCTGTATAGATACTCGGCTTCGCAGGGCTGCCTCACCGCCCTCACGTAGGCTATCGGGAGGTCGACCTCGAAGCAGACGCGGTCGTCCCTCTTTATGTCGTCGATCTTTTCGCCCTCCAGTGCTGTATGAAAGTATATCTTTCCGTCGTGGTATGCGAAGTTGAGCGGTTTGACCATTGGATAGCCGTCTCCGCCGTTGGTGCCGAGCCTGCCGGTATGGCAGGTCTTCAGGAGCTCGATGATGACCGCCTCATCCCGTATCTCCTTCTTGTGCTTGCGCATGGATCCTCCTGAACAGACAGGGCCGCGGCCGGGCCGGTGAGGCCTTCTTCAATCCGTGCCGTTGCCAGAGTGGTTCGTGCGACGCCGTATTCGCTGCATGAGACAAGGATAGAACAGTCCGGTTTTCTCAGTCAAGGGGACATCCCGATTCAGGGGATGTCGAGCGACCGGATGGGTATCCGCTCCGCCACAGGAGACAGAAAACGACCGCCGTATGTTATTATTATTCATTCAAGACTTCCGATCCCCGGCTTTTCATTTCCGGAACAGCAAGAGGGAGGCCCCATGAAGATACTCGTTACGGGCGGAGCGGGATTCATAGGCTCCAACGTGGTGGACGGCTACATCCGTGAAGGTCACGAGGTGGTCGTTGTCGACAACCTCTATACAGGACGGACCGAGAACCTCAATCCACGGGCTCGGTTCTACCTCCTCGACGTACGCTCCGAGGAGCTCGGCAAGGTGTTCGAGATCGAGAGGCCGGATGTAGTGAACCACCACGCTGCCCAGATGTCCGTGCCCGCCTCTGTGGAAGACCCCGCGTTCGACGCTGACGTGAACATAATGGGGCTCATAAACCTCCTTCAGTCCTCCGTTGCATACGGCACGAGGAAGTTCATCTTCATCTCCTCCGGGGGGGCGATATACGGTGAGAAGGATCAGCTCCCGATCTCCGAGACGGACGAACCGATGCCGCTTTCACCATATGCCGTGACCAAGCTGACGTCAGAGGGCTATCTCAGGTTCTACAGGCATCACTACGGCCTCGACTATACCGTTCTGCGCTATGCGAACATATACGGGCCCCGGCAGGTGCCCCACGCCGAGGCTGGTGTGGTCGCCATATTCATCGACACGCTCAGAAGGGGTGAGGTGCCGGTGATTTACCATTACCCTGAGGAGCCGGACGGCATGACGAGGGACTACTGTTACGTGGAGGACGTGGTCAGGGCCAATCTCCTCGCACTCGACAGGGGGTCCGGTGAGGCCCTGAACATCGGCACCTCTCAGGAGACGACCACCGGAGAACTCTACAGGACCATCCTCGGGTTGATGAGGAGCCGGGGCTATGCAAAGGACGCCCTGTTCGATACGCCGAAGAAGGGCGCTGCGAGGTCGGGTGACCTCAGGAGGAGTGCCCTCGATATAGAGAAGGCTCGCGAGGTCCTCGGCTGGCGGCCCGAATACGACCTTAAGCGCGGACTTGAAGAAACGATCCTCAATGAGTTAACCTAACGAGTTGAAACGATCGGAGGCCTGATGAACGACAGAGAGAGGTTGATCGAACTAATACGCGACCGTGCCTTCAAATACAGCGAGACCCCTGCTTTCCGCCTCTCGTCCGGCATTATGAGCAGGTACTACTTCAATCTCAAGAAGGTCACCTTTTCGCCCGAAGGACAGTACCTCGTAGGCAGGCTCTTCTACGGGAAGATCAAAGAACTCGGCACATCGCCGAAGGCGGTCGGCGGACTGACGCTCGGCGCGGATCCGATCGCAACGGCCGTGGCCCGTTACTCGTACGACGCAGGGGACCCGATCGAGGCCTTCGTCATCAGGAAGGAGCCCAAGGCGCACGGCATGGGCCTCCAGATAGAGGGCTGCGTGGCGCCTGGAGACCGGGTGGTCATAGTCGAGGATGTTGTGACGAGCGGTGCCTCGACCATAAAGGCGATAGATGCAGCAGAGGGGTTCGGCCTTAAGATAGTCGCGGTCATGGCCCTGCTCGACAGGTGTGAGCAGAACGGACGGCAGAACATCGAGGCCAAGGGATACCCGTTTTACTCCATCGTCACCCTGCACGACGTGCTGGAGCCGTCCGCGTCCGCGAAGTGAGTCGTGCCGGCAAGGGTTGAAGTCTTTTTTCTATGATAGACCTCCATACACATAGCATCTTCAGCGACGGCGAACTCGTTCCCACCGAACTTGTGAGGAGGGCGCGGGTCAAGGGCTGCAGGGCCGTAGCGATCACCGACCATATGGATTCATCCAACATGGACTTCATCATCCCGAGGATCGTCCGCGTGGCCGACGAGCTCAACGCCGTACAGCCCGTGAGGGTCATTCCTGGAGCTGAGCTCACACACCTCCCTCCGGAGCTCATACCCGATGGCATCAGGAAGGCGCGGAGCCTCGGTGCGCTGATCGTCGTAGTGCACGGCGAGACCCTCGTGGAGCCTGTCGAGGAGGGTACCAACAGGGCTGCAATCGAGGGCGGTGCCGACATACTCGCACATCCCGGCCTGATAGACGAGGACGACGTCAGGTGCGCGGTCGAAAGGGGTGTGGCGCTCGAGCTGAGCGCGCGGAAGGGCCACAGCCTCGCCAACGGGCATGTGGCCGCGCTTGCAAGGCGTCACGGCGCCAGGCTCGTCGTCAATACCGATGCGCACTCGCCCGGAGACCTTGTAGACCGTGCCTTCGCCGAGAAGGTCGTACTTGCGGCCGGGCTCGATGCAGCGGCTGCCGAGAGGGTCTTCGCCGTATCCGAAGAGATAATGAAATCCGTTATCTGACGGGAGGAGATATATGCCTAAGCCGATAAAGAAGCGCGTGCATAAGAAGGGGATTGATGAAAGGGACGTCATGTCCCTCTATGAGAGGCTCATCGACTACTACCTCGAGAACAAGAAGGCCGTCTACAGGTGGGCTGCCATTGCAGTTCTGCTCATCGCCGCAGCCGCGGCAGTCGTCTTCTACAACCGGAGCCTCAGCGAACAGGCCGAGTCCCTGCAGTACGAGGGCTACAAGCTCTACCACAACCTCTACCAGGGGGAGGAAAAGAAGGCCGACGAGGAGACCCTGAAAGAGGCCCTGGCGAGATTCGAGGCGGCATACCAGAAGAAGTCCTCGCCGATAACCCTCCTCTACATTGCAAACACACAGTTTGCGCTCGGCCGTAACGAGGAGGCGCTCAAGACACTCGACGAGTTCACAAGAAAGTATCCGCGCAACGAAGAACTACTCCCGTTGGCCTACTACAAGATCGCCGCGATCCAGGCCAAGGAGGGCAGGCGTGAAGAGGCGCTCAAGACACTCGATACACTTTACGGGCTCAAGGCGAGTCCGTTTCTGAAAGACGTCGCCCTCTACGAGTCGGCAGCCCTCCTCGAGAAGATGGGTAGGAAGGAGGAGGCACTCAAGCGGTACGAGGAACTCGTGGAGAAGCATCCCGGTTCGCCCTACTACCAGGCTGCTCTGGCCAAGGTGAAGGAAGAGGAGAAGAAGAAGGCCGAGAAGAAGGATGACTCAGGCAAGGGGAAGCCTTCGGGGAAGAAGAGCAAGTGACCTTGGCTCACTTCAGGGGCACGTAGATGATCGAGCCGGGCCTCAGCCTCGTGGGGTCGATCCCCCGGTTGAGTGCATAGAGCGCCTTCTGCCTTATCCCGAGCCTCTTGGCTATGTCCCAGAGCGTGTCGCCCTTCCTGATGATATAAGGGGTCTTGGGGACGCTCAGGGCCTCCAGCGTGTCGTCGGACGGAGGCAGGTAGAGTATCGAACCCGGCCTCAGCCTCTTCGGGTCGATCCCCCTGTTTAGTGCGTAGAGCTCCCTGCGCGTGACGCGGAAGGTGTTTGCTATGTCCCAGAGCGTGTCGCCCTTCTTGATTATGTAGGGTATCTTCGGCATCCGCTCCTTGGGCGAGGCGTTGTTGAAGCACTCGGTGAACCTGCCTGCGGTCCCCTCGGGTATGCGGACCGTGTAGGTCCTGAGGTCCGGCGGTGTACACCACCTCTTCAGCTCGGGGTTCAGCTCCCGTATCTTCCTTATCGTCGACTCCGTGCACTTGGCGATGAAGGAGAGGGAGACGGGGCTGTTGATCTCCACCTCGTCGAACCTCATGGGTTCGTGGTAGTCGATGTCGGTGAAGCCGTACTTCTCCGGCTCGGATGCGATCTTGCCGGCTGCTATGAACTTCGATACATAGTCCTTTGTCTCACGCTTGAGGTACCCGGTCCTGATGATGCGCCAGTAGCTGTCCGACCTCGTCTTGCGGAGCGCCCTCCTGATTCTGCCCTCACCTGCATTGTAAGCGGCGAGAGCGAGCGGCCATGAACCGAACCGGTTGTACAGGTCTTTCAGGTAGCGTGCCGCCGCCACGGTGGACTTGATCGGGTCTCGTCTCTCGTCACGCCAGTAGTCCATCTTCAGGCCGTAGCTCCTGCCGGTCGACGGTATGAACTGCCACGGGCCCACGGCATGCGCGCTTGAGCGTGCATCCGTGCTGAAGCCGCTCTCTATGAGCGGCAGGTAGACGAGGTCTTCGGGCAGGTCGTTCTCTCTCAGTATCGCCTTGATCGTATCGAGGTACCTGCCGGAGCGCTGAAGCCATGTCGCGAAAGACCTCCTCTTGCGGGTGGTGTAGAGGTATATGTGCCTCTCCACGAGGCTCCGGGCTGAATCGTCGTCCTTGTAGGAGGCGAGGAGCAGGAACTCACGCTTTGCCGGCCCGGTCTCTCCAGGAGCGTCCGTGATCGGCTGCCTGCAGAGATAGGGCGTGAGCTCGGCTGCGGAGATGGACAGGAGGAAGTCGTCTATTGAAAGGCCTTTCAGCAGGCTGAACGTCTGCTCGAAGAGGCGGGACTGGACGAGATCGTCCACGACGCCGTTTAGAACGCCCTCTCCGGAGTCTGGCAACCGGACATCGTCCGAAGTGCCGCCCCATGCCTTGCCCTCGTGGTCTGAAATCAGGCTGAGGATGAGGAGGGTGAGGAGGATTGCGATCCTGCGGCCCCTTCTTGACACGGGTCTCTCCGAAGCGGTCGAATTACGGAAAATCATGATTTCTATATTAATTGAAGCGCGTTTTTTTGTCAATCACGGCATTTATGTTAAAATGTAATTATTTCCAGTGTTTTGATTTGTGTTTGCAGGATTTCACGCATTCAGGCAGTGCGGAAGCGCGGTTGCCTTTGGAGGGATATGGCAGAGGCCCTGAGACATCTGAGATGGCAGGATATTCTGGACATCATTGTCGTGGCCGTTGTCCTTTACAGGGTGCTCCTGATAATAAACGGGACGAGGGCCGTCCAGATGCTGATAGGCCTTGGTGTCCTGCTCGGCGCCTTCTTCCTCTCCAGCTACCTCAAGCTCCATACCATGTACTGGATCATCCAGAGCCTGTGGGCCCAGGTCGTACTTGCGCTGATAATACTCTTCCAGCCGGAGATACGCAAGGCCCTCGCCCAGATGGGGGAGACATCGTTTCTGCCCTCCCTCACTTCGGCCTCAGAACTGAAGTCCCTCGAGGAGATAGTGAGGGCTACCGTGGCCCTGTCGAGCAGGAAGATAGGCTCGCTCATAGTGATCGAGAGGGATACGTCGCTCAAGGACTTCATAGAGATAGGGACTCCGCTCGATGCAAAGGTCTCGAAGGAGATCCTGCTCAGCATCTTTCACCCGAGTTCGCCGATGCATGACGGGGCCGTGATCATACGGATCGACAGGATCGTGGCTGCAGGCTGCTTTCTGCCGATAACCTTCAGAACCGACATAAGCCGGTCACTCGGCACGAGGCACCGGGCGGCGATCGGCATAACCGAGGAGACGGACGCCGTAGCGATAACGACCTCCGAGGAGACGGGCATGATCTCCTTCGCAATCAACGGAGAGCTGGAGACACACATGGACATGGGTCACCTGCGGGATATACTCACGGAGATATTCACCGAGGGGAAGAAGGGCAAGGGGAGGAGATGAGGCAACTGCTCTTCAGGAACCTCGGTCTCAAGATACTCGCACTCTGCCTCGCCGTTGTGCTCTGGTTCCTCATCTCGGGCAGGGGGGTCTCGGAGATCACCCTCGAGGTGCCCATTGAGTACGTCAACATCCCGCCCGGCTACGAGATAGTGAAGAAGGACCGCGATACAGTGAGGGTGAGCCTCTTCGGCAGCGAGGTGGTGCTGAGGTCGATCAAGCCCGAGGACCTGAGGGTCTATGTCGACCTCAAGGACGCACAGCCTGCAGAGGGTTCCTACAGGATAAAGAAGCGCAACATAAAGGTGCCGCCGGCCCTGACCATCTCGAACGTGACCCCGCCGAGCGTGAACGTGGTGATAGAGAAGACGGTCAGGAAGGAGGTCCCGGTCCGGCCGGACATAACCGGTGAGCCTGCGGCCGGGAGGCACATAAGCGAGGTGACGATCAAGCCCGATCGGGTGGTGGTGGAAGGCCCGGAGAGTGTTCTGAGGAGGCTCACATACGTCAGGACCGAGCCCATAGACGTAACGGGTCTGGACAGTGACAGCGTGATGAAGGTGAACGTGGTATCGGATGTGACCGCTGCAAGGCTGATGACCGGAAAGGTCGACGTACATATCAAGATCAAGGAAGGTAACGAGAGATGAGACTATTTGGAACCGACGGTATCCGCGGGCGTGTCAACAGGAGCCCGATGACCCCTGAACTGGTACTGAAGGTCGGAATGGCCGCGGCAAAGGTGTTGAGGAAAGAGGAGGGGAGAAACCTCGTCCTCATCGGCAAGGATACCCGCATTTCAGGCTACATGATCGAGAGCGCCCTGACATCCGGGATATGCTCGATGGGCATGAACGTCATACTCGTCGGTCCCATCCCCACTCCGGGCATAGCCTTCCTGACGAGGACGATGAGGCTCGATGCAGGGGTGGTCATCTCCGCATCGCACAACCCGTTCGAGGATAACGGCATAAAGTTCTTCTCCTTCGACGGCTTCAAGCTGCCCGACAGTGTCGAGAGGGAGATAGAGTCCCTCGTCAAGGACGACGGCTTCCTTGCAAAGAGGCCGACCGGTGCATCGATAGGAAAGACCTACAGGCTCGAGGATGCGACCGGGCGGTACATAGAGTTCATCAAGTCCACCATCCCAAAGGGCATGAACCTCGAGGGACTCAAGGTGGTGGTTGACTGTGCCAACGGAGCGGCTTACAAGATCACCCCAGAGGTCCTGACCGAGCTCGGCGCCCAGGTCATCACCATCAACAACACCCCCGACGGTACTAATATCAACCACTGCTGCGGCTCCACGGACCTCTCGCACCTGAAGGAGGAGGTGCTGCGAAACGCCGCGCATGTCGGGGTCGCACACGACGGTGACGCCGACAGGACCCTCTTCGTGGACGAGACCGGCAGGGAGGTCGACGGGGACAAGGTCCTGGCCGTCTGGGCCGTGGAGCTGAAGAAGGAGGGGAGGCTCAAGAATGACGCCGTGGTCGCAACGGTCATGAGCAACCTCGGCATCGAGCACTATCTCGAGAGAAAGGGGATCAAGCTCATAAGGACGAAGGTCGGCGACAGGTTCGTGGTGGAGGAGATACAGAGGGGAGGATACAACCTCGGCGGTGAGCAGTCCGGCCATATCATCTTCTTCGACTACAACACGACCGGCGACGGCCCTGTCACCGCCCTCCAGATGCTATACCTCATGAAGAAGACCGGGGCGCCCCTGTCAGAGATGGTCTCGGACATATTCCTCTATCCACAGATACTCGAAAACGTCAGGGTGAAGAGGAAGGACGTCATCAAGAAACCCGGTGTCGTCAAGAAGATCAGGGAGGCCGAAAAGGTACTCGACGGCAGGGGACGGGTGCTGGTGAGGCCCTCGGGTACGGAGCAGAAGATCAGGGTCATGGTTGAGGGGAGCGACAGGGAGACCATCCAGGCCGTCGCCTCCGGGATCGTGAAGACGATACTCTCGGCAAGCGGCAAGGAGTAGCCGTCAAGGTTCGGGTATCCGGGGGATCAGGCGGCGCACCGAGGTCTCAACCGCAGCATGAGTCCGGCCCTTCCCTACATATGCTTCGTCTCAGGCATCGGGGCCTTTCTTCTGTGCCGGTACTTTCCGACCCTGACCCTCAGCCTCCTGTTGCTGCTACTGTCGATCCTCTTCAGGAACTACGGCAGGCAGGCCGCGGTGTACGCCGCCGTGGTGCTTGCAGCCTTCGGCTATGCCTGGCTTAGGGACGTGCCTGCGCATGTGAAGCCTCCCGAGGTTCGCGCACCCGGGGAGGAACCCCGTGCCTTCTCGGGTGTTGTCTCAGGGCTGCCGGTCTCATCGCGCAGCGGATACATACAGGAGATCCGGCTCCGGCATCCTCGAACAGGACTGAAGAGTCTCCTCTCAACCGGAAGCCCGCTTGAGCCCGGCACGGTCCTTCAGGGATTTGCATACATGAGAATCAGCCGACCGCGCCGGAACCCCGGCGGCCGGTTCACGGAACCCGCGCTCTTTCTGAAGACCGAGGGCTCTCTCCTCTTGAGCAGGGCTGACTCCATCCGCTGGTTTCCGCAGCGCATGAGGTGGAGGCTGTACAGGTACTTCCAGGAGGAGTTCAGCCCGGGTGCAGCCGCCCTCCTGTCCGCCGTCGTGATCGGTCACAGGGGAGGCGGCGACCGCGGTCTCTACGATGCATATGCCGGTGCCGGGCTCGCCCACCTCATGAGCATCTCGGGTACGCACTTCGGCCTCTTCACGCTCCTGTGCTTCTTCCTCGTCCGCCGGGCGGCGGGACGGCTGCCCTACGGGTGGCTCGTGCGGCTGACCGGCCGGCTGAGCCTCGACGAGGCCGCTGCCCTCTTCACGGCCCCCCTCGTGCTGCTGTACCTCATGCTTTCAGGAGGCCGCATACCTGCAGTCAGGTCCTTCCTGATGATAAACGTCTTTCTACTGGGACTCCTGACAGGCAGAAGGGGGTGGTGGCTCAACAGCCTCTTGTTCGCCGCTTCCGTCATCCTGCTGATCGATCCCGCATCCCTGAAGGCCGTCTCCTTCCAGCTCTCCTTTCTCGCGGTATTCTTCATAGGCATCACCCTTGAGGCCTTCGAAGGGCATATCGAGGGGGCCGGCCCTGTGGCGCAGAGGTTTCTGAGGCTCCTCCTGGTCACGTCGGGTGCATTGATCGGCACTTCACCGCTCGTCCTCTACTACTTCCACACCATCCCGACATTGGGCCTGCCTGCCAACCTCGTCTTCACCCCATTGGTCTGCTTTTCGATCCTGCCTGCCGGGGTGTTCGGCTCCATGATCTACCTTGCGACCGGATACTTCCCCCTCAAGGGCCTGCTTCAGGGCATGGCGGAGGTCGTGAATTCCTCGGTCGCTGCCGTTTCCGGTATCGATTACGCCGCCGTCTCCATCGGGGCCTTTCCGGCGCCGCTCCTCATCTTCGTATATGCCGCAGCTTACCTTGCGCTGAAGAGGAGGCGCGCGTGGTTCCTCGTCAGCGCCTCTGCCTTGACGGCAGCCGCCCTCCTCAGTTTCGCCACTGCTGGTGGGAGTCTCCCGAGGGTGACATTCCTCGATGTCGCCCAGGGCGATGCAGCGGTTGTCGAGACCTCGGACGGAAGGACCGTCGTGGTCGATACCGGCTACACCGGCAGGGAAGTAGTGGACTTCCTGCGGTACAGGGGCGTGAGAGAGGTGGATGCAGTCGTCATAACGCACTCTGACAGTGATCACTCGGGCGGTCTGTGGAACCTTCTGAGGTCCTTCCGGGTCAGGGAGGTCTGGGACAACGGCCGCATCGAGTACAGCCCGCAGCTTGGCCGGACGGTGCGCCGCAGGCGGCTTGAGGCCGGTGCCGTTCTGAGGTCCGGAGGGGCCGAATTCCTGGTGCTTCACCCCCCGAGGGGCTACTATGCCGAGGACAATGATTCCTCTCTGGTCCTGAGGTTTCAGGACCGCGGCCTCTCGGTTCTCTTTACCGGCGACATAGAGGCGGATGCCGAGGAAGTCCTCCTCGGACTCGGGAGCCGCCTCGCAAGCGACGTGCTCAAGGTGGCACACCACGGCAGCGCCACGTCGAGTACTACGCCCTTCGTCTCTTTGGTCAGGCCCCGGGCGGCTGTCATCAGCGTGGGTGCAGGAAACCCGTACGGCCATCCGCACAGGGCTGCACTCCGGAGGCTCTCGGGCATCGATCTCTTCAGGACGGACCTGAGCGGTGCAGTCGGGGTGAGCACCGCCGAGGCCGGAGGAGTCGTGGTGAAGCGGTTCGCGGACTTCAGCCTGAAGAGGGTGGAGGGTCTCGGCATGCGGGAGGAGTTCGAGAACCTCAGAAGATCAGTCCTTCTCTGGTAGGCAGGTAGGTCTCGACCACCATCCACTTCATGCGTTCTTTCTTCAGCGTGAGGAAGACCGACTCGTAGACTTCCTCGGTGCCGAGTATGTATTCCCTGTCGCCGTCTCTTATCCCCACCGCCTTGAGCAGGAACTTCGCCTCGGCCGTCCCGGCTTCGGAGTCGACATCGACCCGCAGCCGCTTCAGGTCGATCTCGAAGGAGTCGTAGTTCTCGAACAGCCGCTTGAGCGACTCCTTGAGATAGAGGTATGAGAATCCGTAGCGGTCCCTGTAGTTGTAGGAGACGAGGGCCATCACCGCCTGCAGGTCCTTCCGCGCAACCGCATCCCCGCCCTGCCTGACGAGCTTCCTGATCCTCTTTGCATCAGAGGGTGTCAGGAGGTATACGGCGAGCGGGACGGAGACCAGCAGAATCAGTATGATCACGGTCCTTCTTCGCATCACCTCGGTCCCATGTCTGAAACCCGGCTCGACTCGATACCATAAAAGTAGCACATCGGCCCCGAACAATCAAGGTGCCGCCAAACGAGGGAGTCAGCCCCCTCGGGCCCGCCCGGTTCGTCCAGGCCGCTGCTTTTTCAGGGCGGTGACGTCACGGCCCCTCAATCCACTCCTGTCGCCTGCACACACTTGTCTGTTGCTCGTAAATCTGATATAATCCATGATGGCCGCTCCCAGGGTATGCTTTTGGCGCATCCGGATGCCTCGAACACGTGAGGGAAGGATCACAGACAAGCGAGGGGAGACCGGATGAACCCTACATCGAGAGGCAGCAGCTTCTTGCAGGGAGACTTCCCTCGGCGGACTGTGACAAGGAGAGAACCGTCAGGAATACCGGATGAAGCAGCAGGAACTCCTTAGAAGACTTCCATCGGTGGACGAGGTGCTGAAGAGCCCACGTGGAGCCGGATGGCTCGATGCCCATCCCAAAAGGTACGTGCTCCAGGCGGTCAGGGAGGTCATCGCCTTCAAGAGGATGGAGATACTCGCCGGCGGCACCCCTGATGTGAGTCCCGACGCCGTGGCAACTGATGTGGAACTGCGTATCGAGAGGCTCACGGCAAAGAGGCTCAGGCCGGTAATAAACGCCACGGGCGTGGTGATTCATACCAACCTCGGCCGTGCACCGCTGCCGCCGGACGTGCTCAGGAACGTCGTGGAAGTCGCCCGTGGATACTCCAACCTCGAGTACGATCTCGATTCCGGAACGAGGGGGGAGCGGTATGACCACGTGAGGTGGATACTGAGGGAGATCACAGGGGCCGAGGACGCGCTCGTTGTGAACAACAATGCAGCAGCCGTGCTGCTCTGCCTGAGCACACTCGCAAGGGGCAGGGAGGTCGTCGTCTCGAGGGGGGAACTCATTGAGATCGGCGGGGCCTTCAGGATCCCCGACGTCATGCTCCAAAGCGGTGCTGTCTTGAGGGAGGTCGGGACCACGAACAAGACGAACCTCGGTGACTATGAGGGCGCCGTCGACCGAGAGAGGACGGCACTGCTGCTGAAGATACACCAGTCCAACTACAGGGTGATCGGGTTCACCGAGGACGTGCCGATCGGAGAACTCGTCGGGCTCGGCAGGAGAGAGGGTGTTCCGGTCATGTTCGATCTCGGCAGCGGCTGTCTCACCGACCTCAGACCCTACGGCATACATGACGAACCCCTGGTTCACGATGTGGTCGGCGCAGGGGTGGACATCGTGACCTTCAGCGGCGACAAGCTCCTCGGCGGTCCGCAGGCCGGAATAATCGTCGGCAGGAAGGACCTCACCGACAGGATAGCCGCGCATCCCCTGGCAAGGGCCGTTAGGGTTGACAAGCTCACCCTTGCCGCCCTGGAGTCGACGCTGCTGTGTCATGCCGACCCCGAGAAGGCGAAGGAGAAGATCCCGGTGCTCAGGACCCTCTTGCAGGGTGAGGAAGCGATAAGGAGGCGCGCAAAGAGGATCATGCTGCTGCTGAAGAGGAGCCTTGGGGATGCCGAGGTGTCTGTTGAGCAGGACGAGTCCCAGGCCGGAGGAGGCGCTCTGCCGGGAGTGAGCCTGCCCACGTACGTTGTCACGCTGAAGGTGAGAGGTGTCTCGGCCCGCCACATCGAGCAGAGTCTAAGAAGGGGGCCGGTCGGAGTGATCGCGAGGATAAAGTCGGGCCGCGTGGTCTTCGACGCAAGGACGATAAGGGATTCAGAGGTGAAACCCCTCGTACAGGCGGTCAGAGAGGCGGCTGGTTGATTTTTTTCTTGACAAAAAATTTTTTTCTTGCTACTGTTATTCAAGAACCGTTTATCGACCGCAAAACCCACTGAAATTCATATTCCCGGTCCCCTTGGCGCAGAGGGCCTTTTTTGTCTGAATCCGAACGCCGGTGGCGAGGGTGAGACGTCGTGCGACTTGCAGGAGGTGGAATGCAGCAGAGCCGGACCACCGGGAGTCTTGTTTTTTGCCGGGAGAACGAACAACAGAACAATCTCACAAGAGAAAGGGGGGAAGAAGAGTAGATGACAAAGTCTGATCTTATTGACAAGGTTGCTTCAGATGCCGGATTGAGCAAGGCAGATGCGAGCAGGGCGCTGGATGCCGTGCTGGATAACATCAAGAAGTCTCTCAAGAAGAACCAGAAGGTGACGCTTGTCGGCTTCGGCACCTTCTCGGTCACCAAGAGGAAGGCGAGGAAGGGCCGCAATCCGAGAACAGGCGAGGAGATCAAGATAGCCGCTGCCAAGGTCCCGAAGTTCATACCGGGTAAGGGCTTGAAGGATGCCATCAAATAACTCATTATTTCATTCCGGGGGATGGACCTCTTCCATCCCCCGTTCCGCTTTTCACAACGACGGCGACCCGCGTCAAGGGAATCAGACACTTGAAGTATTCGCGCATGTCGACATTGTCAGCCTTTAAAACCGCCAAGGAGGTGGCCAATGTTAGCAGAGTTCAGCATAATCCCCCTCGGTGCAGGCAGCAGCATAGGGGATTATCTTGCCGACGTGCTCAGGATCGTCGACGAGAGCGGACTCCCCTACAAGGTGAACCCCATGGGGACGTGCGTGGAAGGGGAGTGGACGGAGATAATGAGGCTCATCAGGAAGTGCCACACTGCAGTGATGAAGAAGGCGGACAGGGCCGTCATAAACATCTCGATCGACGACCGGAAGGGAAAACCGAACAGACTCGAACTCAAGGTCAAGTCAGTAGAGAAGAGGCTCGGCAGGAAACTCAAAAAATAGGAGGTTGAGATGTCCGACAAGATCACCCTCAGTGTCATCAAGGCCGATGTAGGCGGTTATGTCGGCCACTCGAGCATCCACCAGAACCTTGTCGACGTCGCCCGTGAGAGGCTCGCCAAGGCCAAGGAGCGGGGGGACCTCGCAGACTTTCACGTCACGCGTGTCGGTGATGACATCGAGCTCATCATGACACATACGCGTGGAGTCGACAACGAGGATATCCACCAGCTTGCGTGGGACACCTTCGTCGCTGCAACCGAAGAGGCGAGGAGGCTCAAGCTCTATGGTGCAGGCCAGGACCTTCTCAGTGATGCGTTCGCCGGGAACGTGAGGGGCATGGGCCCAGGCGTGGCCGAGATGGAGTTCGTCGAGAGGAAGTCCGAGCCCGTGATCGTCTTCATGGCCGACAAGACATCCCCCGGCGCCTGGAATCTCCCCCTCTACAAGACCTTTGCAGACCCTTTCAACACCGCGGGACTCGTGATAGACCCAACCATGCACGAAGGGTTCAGGTTCGAGGTGGTCGACGTATACGGGCACAAGTCCATTACGCTCTCGTGCCCTGAGGAGATGTACGACCTCCTGATGTTCATAGGTGCCATGAGGAGGTACCTGATAAGGCGCATCTACAGGAAGGACGGAGAGATATGTGCCGCTGCCTCCACGCAGAAGCTGAGCCTGATCGCGGGCAGGTACGTGGGAAAGGACGACCCGGTGCTGATAGTCAGGTGCCAGTCGGGTATGCCAGCCGTCGGCGAGGTGCTCGAGCCCTTCACGCTTCCTCACCTGGTCGAGGGCTGGATGCGCGGCTCTCACCACGGCCCCTTGATGCCGGTGCCGTTCTATGAGGCCAATCCATCGAGGTTCGACGGTCCGCCGAGGGTGACGGCCGCGGGATTCCAGATCAGCAATGGACGTCTCGTGGGCCCGAGGGACCTCTTTGACGACCCGGCGTTCGACAGGGCGAGGAGGCTCTGTAACGAGGTCAGCGACTACATGAGGGCTCACGGCCCCTTCGAGCCCCACAGGCTCGGCCTCGACGACCTCGAGTACACGACGATGCCTCAATTGATGAAGAAGCTCGAGGAGAGGTTTCAGCCCGAGTGAGCGAGGATGTCCTCTATGTGCCTCAGGGCACCCTGCAGGCCTTTCTCCCTGAGGATTTCCAGTACATCCCTGCTGCCGAGCCTCTTGAGGATGCGGGTCCTTCTCTCCGGGGGCGCCAGGTCCTTCCTCACCACGGCAAGGTGCTGGAGAAGGACGCCGACATCCTCGGTGTAGAGTTCCTCTATCTCCTCCCTGATGCTCCTCGCCAGGGCGGGGCTCGCCCCTGATGTTGAGACCGCTATCGTGAGGTCGCCCCTCCTCACTACTGAAGGCACGATGAAGGTGCATAGGTCGGGTACATCCACCACGTTTACCGGGATGTTCCCGGCATCCCTCGATACCCTCCGGTTTACGTCCATGTCGGACGTTGCGGCGATGACGACGAATGCCCCTTCGAGGTCTCCGCTGCGGTACTTCCTCTCCGAGTGACTGATCCGGCCGGCCCTCTTCAGTGCCTCGAGGCCCTCCGTGAGTTCCGGACTGATCACGGTCACCTCAGCCCCTGCATCCAGCAGCGCGAGCACCTTTCTTTCGGCGACCCCGCCGCCGCCGACCACGACGCACCTCTTGCCTCGAATATCGAGAAAGACGGGATAGTACCTCACTTTGAACTCTCGGCCATGAGCTTTTCCGCCTTTTCTGCGAATTCAGAGTCGGGGAAGCGCCTGATCAGCTCGGCGAGGTACTTGACGGAGTCCTCCGGGCGGTTCAGTCTCCTGTAGGAGAGGCCCGTGAGGTATAGGACCTCGGGAGCCCTCTTGTAGTCGGGAAACTCCTTGAGCAGGCCGACGAACCTCCCGACGGCGGCAGCGTATGAGCCCTTCTTGTAGTAGAACCTGCCCACGTGGAACTCGTACTCGGCGATGAGGTTGCGGCACTCCCTTATCTTCAGCTCGACAGCCTCCCTGTAGGGGTTTCTCGGATACAGCCTCAGGAGCTTCTGGAACTCCTCCAGGGCCTTCCTCGCCCCGCCGGCACCCCTCTCCGGGCCCTCTATCTGCCTGAAGTACACCAGGGCGATCTGGTACTGTGCAAAGGGCGCACGCGGATGGTCCGGATACATCTGGAGAAACCGCCTGTACTCCTCGACCGCGAGCTCAGGCTGTCCCTCCTTTACGTAGGATTCGGCTATCTTCAGCTGTGCGAGCGGGGCGTATCTCTTCGAGAGGTCCCGGTTCTTCACTTCAAAGAGTATCTTCCTCGCCTCTTCGTACTCGTCCACCTCTATGAACCTGCTCGCCTGCTGGAGCATTGCCTTGGGATCGAACGCCTCCTGCCTGACGGACTTCTCCGGGGCACATGAGGACAAGAGCAGCGCCGGCACGATCAGGAGCAGTGGAAAGAGTCTCTTTTTCATCACGTTATTTAATCCTCATCAGTATGAATTAGTCAAGCACCCGGAGCCTGATATCCGCTGGCCTCCCGTATTTGCCCGTGGATGTCCAAGGGCCTCGGCCGGATGATGAATCCGATGGAGGGGCATCGCCCGTTGTGACAGGACCTCGAGGCGGGTGTGAGTGCTGCAGGCGTTCGCATTCAGATGTTTTCTTCCATCTCCCAGACGCCGCAGGGACAGATGCCCGCACAGAAGCCGCAGCCTATGCAGAGTGCGTCGTCGACCACGTAGGCATAGGAGCCGTCACTGTACTCCTGTCTGCTGATGGCACCGTAGTAGCACGTCGCCTCACACATGTGGCAGTCCCTGCATACGGCACACGACATGCACCGGTTCGCCTCTGACTCGGGCTTGAACGGCTCGCCGCGGCAGACGTCGTAGTATGCGGTCTTTATCTTGTCGTATGGTATGACGGGCCTCGGCGCGGGCCTGTAGAAAGACCTTCCCGACAGCAGGGCATGGACCGCCATGGCCGCCCTTCTGCCGTGGCCTATGGCATGGGTGACGAGGCCGAGCCTCGTGGCATCGCCGATTGCGAATATCTTCGGGTCAGAGGTGTGTCCGGCCTCGTCCGCCTCTATCCATCCGTTCCTGTCCGTATGGACCGAGGGCGGCAGGAAGTCTGTCACGGGCGAGTCCCCGATGGAGACGACCACGAGGTCGGCCTCGATGGAGGAGCCGTCGGTGAAGTAGACCTTCTTCTCGGCCTTCACGTACTTTTCGGTGAACTTCGGCCAGACGATCTTCGTCCCGAGCGCCTCTGCGATCTCGAGCTCCTTGCCGAAGGCCGCTGGTTTCTGGACGTCGACGGCCGTCACCTCTTCGGCTCCGCAGTGAAAGGCCTCTGCGGCAACGTCCATGCCCACGTTTCCTGCGCCGATTATCACCACGCGCATGCCTTTGAGGTCCGGTGGGTTGCCGGTGTTGATCTCCCTCAGGAAGTCGTATGCCGTCACCATGTCTTCAGCACCCGGCACGTTCAGCCTCCTCGGCCTGTGGGCACCGCAGGCCACTACGACTGCGTCATGGGTCTTGTATATCTCTTCGAATCTCTCCTTGTCCACCCTCACGCCGGTATGCACGCTGACGCCCACCTCCTCGAACCTGTCGAGTTCGCTCCTGAGCACGTCCTGCGGGAGCCGCTCCCTCGGTATGGAGAATTCGAGCTTTCCGCCGAGCTTCTCCTCGGCCTCGTAGAGGTCGACGTCGTGACCTTCGAGGGCGAGCTGCCAGGCTGCAGAGAGCCCGCCCGGCCCTCCGCCTATGACCGCCACCTTCCGGCCGGTCTTCTCCTTCGGCTTCGGAGCCGCTGCTTCACGGCTTGCCTTGCCGAGGCCCTTGATGTTGAGCGGTTCGTCGACGATCGCCCTTGTACAGGCCTCCATGCAGGGGTTCGGGCATATCTCGCCGCAGACCGTAGCCGGAAGCGGGCTGTACCTGAGCACGAGCTCGAGGGCCTCGAGTATCCTGCCCGACCTCAAGAGCTCCGCGCGTCTTCTGGTCGGTATGCCGCTGGGGCAGTTGTACTCGCATGGGGGAGCGTACTTTTCGTTGTTCCAGACAGGCCTGTACCTCCGGTCAGAACCTGTCGTGATGTATGGAAGCACGGTGGTCGGGTGGGTTATGTATTCTGCAAAAATCCCTCCCTTGCCTACGCCGGCCTCCCATATCTCGGACCGGAACTCGGAGATGGTCTTCTTGAAGGGCTTTCTCTTAGCCCTCTCCTGGGCGGTATACGGAATGAGCTTCTTCCACTCCCGGATCGAGCTCGTCAGTTCGTCATAGTAGTCGGAGCGCTCTATGGCCTCGAGATAGGGCTTCATGTGCGTGGTGAGCCACTGCCAGTCCTGGTCGGTTAGGTCGAGCAGCTTCACGTCGGTCTCGCTGTAGCCCTCTATGGGACCACGGAAGTAAATTATCCCCTCGACCATGCCGACGCACGGGCGGTAGCCGAGTATGTTCTTCGGGTTTCTCGGGTTCACCCCGCAGACTACGGCGATGCCGCCGGCCTTGAACTCTGCGAACGTATCGCCCACGTCCCTGAAGTACCACGACTGCGGCGGGTCGAACCTCGGGTTGTGCTTCGTCATCGTGTCGCAGCGTGCTCCGCCGCTGCCCTGCACGTAGAGTATGCCCTGGGCTGCAGCGTTGTGGGCGCCGTTGGTGACGTCGCCGAGTACCGTTATCTTTGCCCCGCAGTTGAGCCAGCCGACGTCGTCCGAGGCACTGCCCTTGACCACGATCTCGGTGCCGAACATCCCCATGCTGCCGAGCCTCTGTCCCACCGGCCCCTCGACCGTGATCTTCACCGTCTCGGGCCTCGGCCATATACGGCCGCCGATGCCGTGCTGGCCGTCGGCTATGATCAGGAGCTCGCGCGCACCCTGCCTGACGGCCTCCTGAATCTCCTCTTCGAAGACCCTCGAGGGGACCCTCTTTCCGTCTACCGTTCCCTTGATCGTGACCTTGCTCATATCCCGAGCCTCTCAAAAGCGCGTCCGCGGCGTCTAACACGCATAGCTTATCTCCAGCCGCTCTGCAACCGCAGGGTCGTCCGCACTGATGCCGTCGGACATCCCGATCGGCAGCTCCGTGCTCCTCCCCATCGGCGCGAATATCTTCTTCAGCTCTACATCGAGGGCCTTGAAGACCTCAACGACCCTTTCAGCCACGTTGTCGGGGTCGAGCCTCCTGTAGAGCCTCGGGTCCTGAGTGGTGATGCCCCTCGGACACTTCCCGATGTTACAGATGTTGCAGCGGTTGTACTCGTCGCCGAGGCAGCCTGCAGCGGCCTGCATTATGTACTTTCCTATCGACACGGCCGAGGCCCCGAGCATGAAGAGGGCTGCCGAGTTCGCCGCGAGATTGCCCTTCTTGCCCACGCCTCCGGCTGCAATGAGCGGCAGTTCGTTCTGCTTGCCCTGTTTCACCAGGTCGAGGTAACACTCCCTCAGGTTGGAGGCGATCGGATGGCCCATCTTGTCCATCGATACATTGTAAGCCGCGCCTGTGCCGCCGTCTTCACCGTCGATGGAGAGGGCTGCGGCGTAAGGGTTTCTCACGAGGTTGTTGAGTACGGCCCGTGCAGTCCTCGATCCGGATATCTTCGGGTATACGGGCACCCTGAAACCCCATGCCATGGACATCGACTGTATCATCTTCGCCACAGACTCCTCTATCGAGTACTTGGTCTGGTGCGTGGGCGGTGACGGAAGGTCTACGCCCATGGGGACCCCCCTTATCTCGGCGATCAGCCTGAGCACCTTGTGCGCCATCAGGAGGCCGCCGTCACCCGGCTTTGCGCCCTGGCCGTACTTTATCTCTATTGCGCACGGGTCTTCCACCATGTGAGGGATCGCCCTCACGATCTCGTCCCACCCGAAGTAGCCAGATGCTATCTGCAGGATGAAGTACTTGATGAACCTCGACTTCAGGAGCCGTGCGGGCATCCCGCCCTCGCCCGAGCACATTACCACTGGCATGCCCTCGACCTCGTTGAGATATGTGATACCCATGGCGAGTCCCTCCCACATGGTGGGAGAGAGGGCGCCTATGGACATGCTGCCTATCATCACGGGATATATCTCCCTGACCGGCGGGATGAAGTCCGCCGAGGTCCTGTCCACTTCGAGCCTGCCGTCGACCACCTTCAGCGGCAGCTCATCCGGCGGCAGTATCCTTCCGAGGTACGTCCTGATCCTGAACTCGTGCCTGCCTGCGTCGAGGGCCGGGTCTGTGAGCATGGATATCCGGGTGAACTTCAGCCTGTCGAGAGTGCCGGGCTCGGGGTCGTTCCTCCTGCCGCCCCTCCGGTAGGGGTGGCCTCCCCTGTTCTTGTGGAATATGAACTTGTGCTGCGGATTGTACTCCGGCTCTATGGCGTCGTTGGGACATACAAGGGTGCAGGTGCCGCAGCCGGTGCAGTAACGGCTGATGTCACTCGTCTGCCTCACGACCGTTGCCGTGCTCCTCGAGACCCTCGGCTGCGGGACTGGCCCCTCGGAGCTGACGCTCCTCTTCACGACCACCGCCGGCTCTATCGAGAGCATGGGGCAGACGGCGGTGCACCTGCCGCAGCGCTTGCACCTGTCGTCACGCCACCTGACTATGTACGGGAAGTCCTTTATCGTCAGCTCATAGTTGTGGTCCAACCTTGAAGCTGGTTCCATACCTTTACCTCCTCGGCGCCGGGTGATACGACGACCATATCGTACTTCATCGGGAATATGTCGTTGGAGCGCTCCCTGTCGGGTATGGCCTTGTCGAGACCGCACTCCTCGGACATGAGCGCATACTTGCCCTTCACCCCCCCGACGACTCCGGGCCTGAGCTTCTTTGAGTCCTGCACCATGAAGCAGGTGCCGTCCGGTGTGAACCCTATCACGCAGTTAGGGCCGTCGATGCAGAGGGGCCTCAGCGATATCCTTAGGAAATTGACCGCCTCGCTGTCCGGCCTCGTCTCTATCTCCGAAGCCTTCAGCGGCGTGATGACGTCCTTGTAGTACGTCATCGGGTAGCCGAGCCGCCTGCACGTGTAGTGGAGGATGTGCGTGAAGACCTCGCTGTCGCTGTTGTAGCCCATGTAGCCCGGGAATCCGCGGCTCATCAGGAACTCCCTTATCGGGACGAAGGCCGTGTTCTCCCCGTTCGTCATGGACCCGTAGCCCTGGATGAAGAAGGGGTGGCAGGCATACAGGTTTATGGCGTAGTTCGTGTTCTGCCTTCCCTGTGCAAGGATGATCCTCGCCTTGAGCGTGGAGCTGTCGAGGCCGAAGAACTCCCCGAGCTGCAGCGGGTCCCCGACCTCCTTTAGGGTGATGATGTCGGGATAGAAGGAGAAGACGATGATCGACTCGTCAGCCTCTCCCATCCTCCTCAGGGCTATCCTCGTGCTGAGCAGCAGCGACTCCTTCTCTTCGGTGTCCTTCTCGCGGTATTCGTCTGGATACTCGTAGACGCGCGCGAAGTAATAGTCACGCCTCTCGATCCCCTTGACCGGCTTGATCTTCGGTGTCCATGTGTACTTGAGCTGAAAGCCGAGACCGTCCATGTAGCTGTCGAGGGCGTGAAGTCCGTCCTTTGAACAGATGCCCGACAGTATGGGGTAGTCCTTCAGCTCCTCGAACTCTCCACCGAGGTCCTTGAGGATGAGACCCATTCCGGAGCCGTCATGCCCCTCCTTCATGGTCTCGAGGGCGAGGATGTTCTCCATGGGAGATATGTATTCCGACGACGTAATAGCTGACAGACGGCACATCTCAAAACTCCTCTGAGGGAAAACGCATCCCTGACGTCAGGATAACCACAGACGGGAGGCCCCTTCTGTGACGCAGGCTGTTTCAGCCGTCCGTAATGATAAAATTAATCCCGCGCTTTTGTCAAATAGACATAAAAAACAAAGGGTTGCCGGGGTCCTGCATCATCCGGGCATGAAGGGGCTCTTGAGAAACTCGTTTCTCTGCGCCGAGCGGACGGTGTTCTCCAGGAGCATGGCGATGGTGACCGGTCCGACCCCGCCTGGAACTGGGGTGATGAAAGATGCCTTCTTCTCTACGGACTCGAAGTCGACGTCGCCGACGATGCTGCCGTCGCCGAGGACGTTGATCCCTATGTCCACCACCACGGCGCCCTCCTTCACCATGTCTCCGGTTATCAACCCCTGCACGCCTGTCGCCGAGCATATTATGTCCGCCTGGCGGGTGAAGGCCCCCAGGTCGCGCGTCTCCCTGTGACAGACGGTCACGGTGGCCTCCTTTGCGAGGAGCATTAGGGAGAGCGGCTTGCCCACGGCGAGGCTCTTGCCGATGACGACCGCGTGCTTCCCCCTTATCGCCGCGCCGTAATGCTCAAGCAGCCTTATTACGCCGAACGGTGTGCAGGGCAGGAAGCTCGAGACCGTCGGCATGAACCTGCATTCATAGAGCATCTCGTAGTATCCCTCCTTGAATATCTGGAAGGTGGACTCGTCCGCTGCGAGCCGCCCCACCGAGAGCGAGCCGAGGCCGTCGATGTCCTTCTCCGGGGCTATCTCGTTTACGACCCTCCTGGCATTGATCCTCGGCGGGAGGGGGAACAGGATCAGCAGGCCGTTGACCCGCTCGTCCCTGTTTACCGAGTGGACGACGTTGAGTATCTCGTTCAGCGAGGCGCTCTCTGGGAGCCTGTAGCGGTACGTGGTGACTCCGACCTTGCTGCATGCCTTCTCGGTGGCGTGGAAGTACTGTATCGATGCGGGGTTCTCTCCCACGAGCAGGAGCCCCAAACCGACCTCGAGGCCGTACTGCCTCAATTTCTCGATATCCTCCCGTACCTTCTCCCTTATCCTTTCGGCAAGGGCGTGACCGTCCATAATCCGTGCCATAGAGCCTTCCTCCTTGACAGTTTCATGCTCGAACTGGTTCGCCTGTCCCGCCAAGGCTTCCGGTCCTCGGAAGACCGGGCGGCAGACTTCAATTATAACCTAATTTCCACCGCAAGGTATAAGTGAAGGCAGGCGGTACGCCTTTGGATGCAGGTAAAGGCGCAGCCGGGCTCGTGATGGACGGAACTTCGGCAGGGTGGGCCGAGATCGAGGGCCCTATGCGCACCTGTCGTAGAGGTCCCTCTCGATCAGCATCTCGGCTATGGTCTTTCGGAACCTTGCGGTATGGTTCAAGGCGCGCCTCAGCCGGCCTTCTATGTCGGCTATCCCGACATAGAAGGGGGTGCGGTCGATCAGGTGGGTCCATTCCTTGCTGCAGGTCTCGTTGAATACCTTGCACCCGGTGAATCGCTGGCTGCCCTTCGCCGGGTGGTCGAACCTTCCCGGAAAGCCGTGTATCCTGCAGATGAGGGGCCTGTGTTCATATATCCTGCAGAGACCGTCGAAGTTGAGGGGACACATCAGGTCGAGCTCCTCCTCTCCGCCTCTGCCCTGGGCGAGTTTGTCGAGATACGCCCGTCCCTTCTGCATGCTTTCGTCCCGGATCCGGGCCGGCAGCCTGTCGAACCCTTCGAGGAGTCCGAAGTACTCGATCAGTGTGTAGTGGTAGAAGACGGTCCGGCAGCAGTTGTCCTCGCAGCCGTCGCAGCTGAAACCGTAGTGGTCGGCGGCTTCCCTGAATGCATCGTCGATCCCGCTGTATATGCGGAAGAGCCTGCCTGTGAAGAGTGCCTTGTCGAGCGCCATCACTGGCCGCCTTCGCTCTCACTGCAGTCGCCGCAGGGGAAATAGACGTTGACCGCCTCCCTGATTCTCCTCAGCGTCTCCTCCTCGGTCCTGCCGCAGGCCTTGTAGCCGGGGAGGCGCGCAGTCTCGGCGACCCAGAGGCCGTCCTCTCTCCGGTACATTATTATTTCCTTCATGAAACCGCCCTCCTCATCCCTCATCAAGACAGCCGAAGCCGTCGCAGGCATCGTTACGCCGGTGATTCCCGCTTCAGCAGGGCCACGGCCATTGCCGCAATACCCTCACCGCGTCCGACGAAGCCCATGCCCTCGTTGGACTTGGCCTTTATGTTCACCACGCCGTCCGGCACGCCTGTCTTCTCGATCGACCGGATCATCTCCGGTATGAAGGGTGCAAGGCGCGGCCTTTCGGCGATGACGGTCGAGTCTATCCAGGCCACCTCGAAGTCGTTCATTCTGACGAGCTCGACGATGTATTTCAGCATGTCGAGGCTCGATGCATCCTTCCACTGCGGGTCTGTGTCTGGAAAGTGCCTCCCGATGTCGCCCGTGCCGAGAGCGCCGATCAGGGAGTCGATTATGGCATGGACGAGCACGTCACCGTCGGAGTGCCCGAGCAGTCCCATCTCGAAAGGGATGTTCACGCCCCCTATCACGAGGGCCCTGCCGCGGACGAGCCTGTGGGAGTCGTATCCCGTGCCTATACGCATGAGGCTCAGGCGCGGCTCCCGAGGAAGGCCTCAGCCAGGACGAGGTCTTCGCGGGTCGTTATCTTGATGTTGGAGTAATCTCCCTCTATCACCTTCACCCTCCCGCCGCAGTGCTCGACCAGTGCTGCGTCGTCGGTGAAGTGCAAGCCCGAACGGAGGGCCTCTGCATATGCCTGCATGAGGACCCTGCAGGGGAAGACCTGCGGTGTCTGGACCGCGAAGAGCCTCTTTCTGTCGAGGGTCTTCTTGACCATGCCGTCACTGACCTCCTTGATCGTATCCTTTACGGCGACCGCGGTGACCACACCGTCGAGGTCTCCGAGGGCCGAGACGGCCCTGCGTATAATCGAGGGAGTGACGAGGGGCCTCACGCCGTCGTGCACCAGTACGATACAGTTCTTCCGTTCGACGAGGGCGAGCCCGTGAGATACGGACTCCTGCCTTTCCCTGCCGCCGGGCGCGATCTTCTTGACCTTAGTGAACCCGTATCTCTCCACGATATCGAGCGCCTTCTCCATCTCTTCATTGCGCATCACTGGTATGATCTCGACTACCTCGTCCACTGCCTGGAGCGCACCGAGGGTGTGGGCTATGACCGGCATTCCGTTGAGGTCGAGCAGGGTCTTGCCCCCGCCGAATCTCCTGCCCGATCCAGCGGAGGGCACTATGGCGACAACGGGTTTCATCATCCCCTCTGGAGTCTCAGCTCCTCCCTCTCGTGCTCGTCCTTCAGCTTGGAGAAGATCATCCTCCCCGCCGTGGTCTGCAGCACGCTCGTCACGGCGACGTCCACCTTCTTTCCTATGAACCTCCTGCCGTTCTCTACGACGACCATCGTGCCGTCGTCGAGGTAGGCCACACCCTGATTATACTCCTTTCCCTCCTTGAGTACAAAAACGTTCATCGTCTCGCCCGGAAGGACGACCGGCTTGAGTGTGTTGGCGAGCTCGTTGATGTTGAGCACTGAGACGCCCTGCAGCTCTGCAACCTTGTTGAGGTTGAAGTCGTTCGTCATGACCTTCGCATCGAGCATCTTGGCGAGGGCGACGAGCTTTGCATCGACCTCCTTGATGTTCGGGAAGTCCTCCTCCACTATCTTCACCGAGATGGAGGGCATCTTCTGAATGCGGTGCAGTATGTCGAGGCCGCGCCTCCCGCGGGCCCTCTTGTGCGGATCGGGTGAATCAGCGATGTGCTGGAGTTCCTGGAGGATGAACTGCGGGATTATGAAGGTCCCCTCGATGAAGCCTGTCTCGCAAATGTCCGCTATCCTGCCGTCGATGATGACGCTGGTGTCGAGAATCTTGAGGTTGCCCTCCAGGGCCTGACCCTTGAAGAGCCTGAGGATGCCCGAGACCGTGAGGTTTTTCCCCCTGTTGGCCCCGATTAGTAGTCCGCCGTATCCGAGTATGGCGTCCAGGGCGAAAGAGAGGGTGCCTGTATTGTCGGCAAGCACGGGTGCGATGGGGATCAGGGCGAGCCTCGAAAAGAGCAGGCCGAAAAGAAGACCTATGAATGCACCGATGAATCTTCCAGGTTTGACCTTCTGGAGAATAGTGTCGGACAAAAGGGTTAGTATCCCCAGGACGACGCCTGCCCCGGCACCCCAGAACTCGTGACCGTACCTGCCGCCCATGAAAAAACCACCGGATACAAAGGCGGCAAGAATCAAAAGCTTCATAAGTAACAGCATTACTCACCTCCTCCCCTCGACCGGCGATGCAGGCCCGTCGGTCCCTGTGCCGGCCGATGACCGCTATGGCTTAAGTGCCACGTAGAACTTCCGTCCCCCCCTGTTTATGAACATGACCACCATTTCGTCGGGTTCTATCTCCGAGACGATCTTCTTCCAGTCGTCGATGCCGAGGATCCTCTCCCTGTCGATCTCCTGTATCACGTCGCCCTTCTTTATGCCTGCCTCCTGGGCGGCACTGCCGGGTTCGACGTTGAGGACCACGACCCCTCTTTCCGACTGGCTTATCCCGAGCTGCTTCGCGATCGCGCCGGTCAATTCCGTTACGGTGATCCCGGCGAGGGCCTTGACGTCGTCAGGCCTCTCGTCTGGCAGAGCAGAGGATACCTCGGAGAACTCCTTCGGGAGCTCGTCGATCGTGATCCTGAGCTTGTTGCTCCGGCCCTCGCGTACGATCGTGACAACCACCTCGGAGCCGACCTTGCTCTGTGCGACCATGTTCCTGAGGGACGAGACCCCCGTTACCGCCCTTCCGTCGTAAGCGGTTATCACGTCCCCCCTCTTTATGCCGGCCTTGTGCGCAGGGCTGTCCTTGAAGACCTCGCTCACGAGCGCGCCGGCCGTGGTCTTGAGGCCGAACTTCTGGGCGAGCTCCGGAGTCATGTCCTGGATCGTCACGCCGAGCCAGCCCCTGATGACCTTGCCCTCCTTGCGGAGCTGCTCCATCACGCGCCGCACCATGTTGCTCGGCACTGCAAACCCTATCCCCTGGTAACCGCCGCTTCTTGAGAATATGGCGGTGTTTATGCCGATGAGCTCCCCGTGTATGTTGACGAGGGGCCCGCCGGAGTTGCCGGGGTTGATGGCGGCATCGGTCTGGATGAAGTCCTCGTAGTCGGCTATGCCCACATCGGCCCTGCCGACGGCGCTGACGATGCCCATGGTCACCGTGTGGCTGAGGCCGAAGGGGTTGCCTATCGCGAGGACGAACTCGCCTACCTTCAGCTTTTCGGCGTCACCCCACGGAATCGTGGGCAGGCCCCTGACGTCTATCTTTACGAGCGCGATGTCGGTCTTCGGGTCGGCGCCGACCACCTTGCCCGTGAGGGTCCGCCTGTCGTATAGGGTCACCTTTATCTCGTCGGCCTGCTCGACCACGTGGTTGTTCGTTATGATGTAGCCGTCATCCGAGACGATGACGCCCGAGCCGAGGCTCTGCTCCTTCCACTTCCTCGGAATCTCCTGGAAGGGGTTTATGAAGTCGAAGAACGGGTCGTTGAAGAGCGAAGGCCGCTCTCTCCTTACGGTCTTCTTGGTGGATATGTTTACGACCGACGGAGAGACCGCCTCGACGACCTCTGCAAAGGCCCTGCTCGTGTCCACCACCTTCTCCGACAGCACCGGCGGTGTATGGACGCTCCTCTGCGGTATCCTTACACGCTCATATATCGAGTAGTAGGTGAGCCCTCCGATAAGGAATCCTATAAGTAATGTTAATAACCCGAAAAGTATCTTCTTTTTCATTACTTTTATTATAATAGTCAGTCCGGGATAAATGCAAAAACGGAAAAATTTCCTGATGCTACATCAAGCAGAGACAGGGAGGAAAAAGGGGAGAGATATGTCACGAGTGTTCAATTTCAGTGCAGGGCCTGCCATGCTGCCCGAGGAGGTGCTGGAGCAGGCGTCGGCGGAGATGACGGACTGGCGCGGCACGGGCATGTCCGTGATGGAGATGAGTCACCGCGGCAAGGAGTTCTCGTCCATTGCCGAGAGGGCCGAGGAGGACCTGAGGGAACTGCTCTCGGTGCCCGACAACTACAGGTGTCTCTTCCTGCAGGGCGGAGCGTCGAGCCAGTTCGCCATGGTCCCGATGAACCTGCTCAGGGGCAGGGAGAGCGCGGACTATATCAATACGGGCTCGTGGTCCAAGAAGGCCATTGCGGAGGCCGGGCGTTTCTGCAGGGTGAACGTTGCTGCAACGTCGGAGGCGAGCAACTTCACCACTATCCCGCCCCGCGAGCAGTGGTCCCTGAACCCCGAGGCCGCCTATGTCCACTATACGCCCAACGAGACGATCGGCGGGGTGGAGTTCCACGGCATACCGGATGTCGGGGACGTCCCCCTTGTGGCCGACATGTCGTCGACCATACTGTCGCGGCCGCTGGATGTCTCGAAGTTCGGCGTGATCTATGCCGGTGCACAGAAGAACATCGGGCCCGCCGGTCTGACCATAGTGATAGTAAGGGACGACCTGATAGGAGAGGTCCTCCCGGGCACGCCCACGATGTTCGACTACGGGGTGCATGCAAAGGCGGGTTCCATGTACAACACGCCTCCCACGTACGCCTGGTACATAGCCGGACTGGTGTTCGCGTGGATCAAGCAGCGGGGCGGTCTCGAGGCCATGGCCGAGGTCAACAAGCGGAAGGCCGACAAGCTCTACAGGTTCATCGACGGCTCGGACTTCTACAGCAACCCGGTTGATCCGGCATGCCGCTCGTGGATGAACGTCCCGTTCGTACTCGCCGACCCCGGCCTGGACGGCAGGTTTCTCGAGCTTGCCAGGGATGCAGGACTCGTGAACCTCAAGGGCCACCGGTCAGTGGGCGGCATGCGTGCAAGCATATACAATGCAATGCCCGAGGAGGGTGTCGATGCATTGATCGGATTCATGGCCGAGTTCGAGAGGAGACATGCCTGAGGTGCAGGCATTGGAAGAGCGTCCGCCGGTCCTCGGCTGAACTCGAAGGTGCATTCTTGTGCTTCCGAGATGATGATAAAGTCCAGAAAGATAAAGATGAGGAGGATTCAAGATAATGAAGGTTCTCGTTAGTGACAACATCTCTCCCAAGGGTGTGGAGCTTATGAAGAAGGCCGGCATTCACGTGGATGTCAGGACCGGCCTGACCCCCGAGGAGCTGAAGTCGTGCATATCGGAGTATCACGGCCTCGTCATAAGGAGTGCCACGAAGGTGACGGCGGAGATCATAGCGGCGGCAGACAGCCTCAAGGTGATAGGCAGGGCCGGCTCGGGTCTCGACAATGTCGACAAGGAGGCCGCCACCAAGCGCGGCATAGTGGTGATGAACACCCCGGGTGGAAACACCATAACGACGGCCGAGCATGCCATTGCGTTGATGTTCGCGCTTGCGAGGAACATCCCGCAGGCCACCCTCTCCATGAAGGAGGGGAAGTGGGAGAAGAAGAAGTTCATGGGGGTCGAACTCTTCAACAAGACGTTAGGCATCCTCGGGCTCGGAAACATAGGTTCCCAGGTGGCGAGGCGAGCGCATGCGTTCGAGATGAACGTGATCGGATACGACCCCTTCCTGAGCGATGAAAAGGCGAGGGAACTCGGGGTGGAGAAGGTGAGCATAGACGAACTCTTCAGGCGCTCGGACTTCATAACGATCCACACGCCGCTTACTCCTGAGACGAAGAATCTCGTCAGCCGCGACTCCATAGAGACGATGAAGGACGGGGTGTATATCATCAACTGTGCAAGGGGCGGTATCGTCAACGAGAAGGACCTCTACGACGCCATAGAGTCGGGTAAGGTCGGGGGCGCGGCACTGGACGTCTTCGAGAAGGAACCGCCCGAGGACTTCAGCCTGATAAGGCTCGACCGTGTCATTTGTACGCCGCACCTCGCCGCATCCACGCGGGAGGCACAGGAGAACGTGGCCATAGCCATAGCCGAGCAGGTGGTCGACTACCTGTTGAACGGCACCATACGCAATGCCGTCAACTTCCCTTCCATCCCAGCAGACCAGTTGCCGAGGCTCAGGCCCTACATCACGCTCGCCGAGGCGCTCGGCAGCTTTGCTGCACAGGTGTACGAGGGAGGTATAACCGAGGTGACCGTGGAGTTCAGGGGCGAGGCCGGTGAGATAGATACGAAACCCGTCACCATCGCCGCGCTCAAGGGGTTGCTGACGCCCATCCTGACCGAGACCGTGAACTTCGTCAATGCGCCGCTCATAGCCAGGGAGCGCGGCATTGAGGTGAGGGAGATGAAGAGCCCGGACTCTGGTGACTTCCATAACATGCTCGTCCTCAAGGTGAAGGCCGACGGGAAGGAGAGCGCCGTCTACGGCACGCTCTACGGCAAGAAGGAGCCGCGCATAATACGCGTCGACAGCTTCCCCGTGGAGATCATTCCCGAGGGCACGATGCTCTACATACACAACAAGGACCGGCCGGGAGTGATAGGAAACATCGGGACCCTGCTCGGCAGGAACGACATAAACATAGCCAGGATGCACTTCGGGCGCGAGTCCGCCGCGGGTATGGCCATATCGGTCGTCAGCGTGGACGCCGAGGTGAACCCCGCGTTGCTTGATGAGATAAGGGAGCTGCCGAATATCATTTCTGTCAGGCTTATCCGATTGTAACGATGACCGCCCCGATCTCAGACCGCCCCCTGAGCCCCAGGGGGTGCATGAACCTCCTGCCCGTATACGCCGAGAAAAAGCGGGCTGTGGAGACCCTCTGTCTTGATGTCATGAGGACGTGGGGTTACAGGGAGGTTATCACCCCGATATTCGAGTATCTCGACGTGATAGCGCGCGGCGCCGGCGAGGACCTCATTGAGAGCGGTTACAAGCTGACCGACCGGCAGAGCGGCCGCGTCATGATCCTGAGGCCCGACGTGACGCCTCAGATTGCGAGGCTGGCCGGTACGGCCCTGCGCCGGGCCCGTCCGCTGCGCCTCTCCTACTGCCTGAACGTCTTCAGATACGAGAGAGTGCACGGCGGCAGGCAGCGCGAAAGCTTTCAGCTCGGGGCCGAGCTGATAGGCGTAAGGGAGCCGGAGGGTGACGCCGAGATCATTTCACTCTTCACAGAAGTGCTCAGTTCCGCCCGCCTGAACGACTACAGGATATCCATGGGGCAGAGGGACTTCCTCAGGGGCTTCTGGGAGCAGGAGAGGCTCCTTCCCCATATCGGGACGCTCAAGTCCGTCTTCGTCCGCAAGGATGCCTCTGGCCTGCTCGACCTCCACAGGGCCGGTGTCCTTACCGGCAAGGAACTCGGACTCTTCGAGGAGATAATGTACCTCTACGGAGACGAGGGCATACTCGACAAGGCCGAGTCCCTCGTGGACAATCCCGTCTCAGAGACCGCGCTGAGGAACCTGAGGGAGGTGTACGGGTTCATGAAGACCCACGGTGTCCACGGGAAGGTCATATTCGACCTCTCGGAGGCGAGGGGGTTCGATTATCACACAGGCGTCTTCTTCGAGGCCTTTGTCCCGGACAGGGGGCTCTTGATTGGTTGCGGCGGCAGGTATGACACTCTGGTCGGCTCCTTCGGCGAGGATTCGCCTGCTACGGGGTTCTCCATAGACCTTGGAAGCCTCATGGGTGTTTCGGCCCTGGCGGTTCCCGAGAGGACATCGGTGCTCATAGTCGACCTTACAGCCGACAAGGCCCTCGCCCTGAGCCTGGCAAGGGAGTTGCGCAGTAAGGGGTTTGATGCAGTGAGGGACATCATAAGGAGGCCGCTCGAGAGCTCCTTCGAGTATGCGAGACTCAATGGAATCAGCTACGTGGTAAAGATAGAGGGAGCAGCTGAGGGGAGAAAACTGCTATCATTACTCTGCACGAGACCCGGCAGTGCGGCGGATGACCCGCGCTACGAAGAGTTAAGGACGGTTGTGGAGAGTTTCGGCGGATGACGGGAGTGCGGGCAAGTTGATTCGTCCACACACATTTCAGTTTCAGGAGGTTTTTACATGTCCAGAGCAGTAGTTATCCTCGGAGCCCAGTGGGGTGACGAAGGAAAAGGGAAGATCGTTGATTCATTGACGGACAAGGCCGATGTGGTTGCGCGCTTTCAGGGCGGCCATAATGCCGGACATACAGTTGTAATAAACAACGAGAAGTTCGTACTGCACCTCATACCATCGGGGATACTTCACAGCGGAAAACTCTGCCTGATAGGGAACGGTGTTGTCATAAATCCCGGGGCCTTGATAGAGGAGATGGAAGGGCTGAAGAAGCGGGGTGTCGAGCTCAACGGCAGCCTCAGGATAAGCAAGAGCGCGCATCTCATAATGCCTTATCATATCGCGATAGAGAGAGAGAAGGAAGCGCTCAAGGGCAACAGGAAGATCGGGACGACCGGCAGGGGCATCGGCCCTGCCTACATGGACAAGATGGCGAGGACCGGCATAAGGGTTGCCGACCTCTACCATCCCGGCGTGTTCAGGGACAAGCTCGAGGCGAACCTCAAAGACCTCAACTATGTCCTGGAGAACCTCTACGGGGCAGAGACCTTTGATGCCGGAGACATCTACGCGGAATACATGGGCTATGCCGAGAAGATCGGAGACTACATAGACGATACGGACATCCTCGTCAACAGGGCCCTCGACGAGGGAAAGAACGTCCTCTTCGAAGGGGCGCAGGGCACCCTCCTGGACATAGACCACGGCACGTACCCATACGTGACCTCTTCCTCGGCCACTGCGGGCGGGGCGTGTACGGGCCTCGGAGTCGGCCCCACTCGGATAGACACGGTGCTCGGCGTGGCAAAGGCCTATACGACGAGGGTGGGAGGAGGGCCGTTCGCCACGGAGATACACGATGCTGTCGGTGAGAAGCTGAGAGAGCGCGGGGGCGAGTTCGGGGCGACCACCGGGAGGCCGAGGAGGTGCGGGTGGCTGGACATGGTGGTGCTCAGGCATGCCGTGAGGGTGAACGGGCTTGCCGGACTCGTGCTGACGAAGCTCGACATCCTCGACGGGTTCGATACGATCAAGGTCTGCTTCGCATACCGCTACAAGGGGGAGACCATCGAGGAGTTTCCAAGTGAACTGCCCGTGCTCGAGGGGTGCGAGCCGGTCTACAGAGAGTTCAAGGGCTGGCACGAGTCCACACTCGGTATCACCGACTTCTCCGACTTGCCCGGTAACGCACAGGCATACATCAGGATGATCGAGGAGACCCTCGGTGTGAGTGTCGACATAATCTCCACGGGCCAGAAGAGGGAAGACATAATAAAGCTCAAGGAACACTTTGGATAGATGACCAAGAGGAGACACAAGCGTTATACAAAACGGGTCGAGACCGAATTCAGCGCTGCAGACAAGGTCTTCAAGGGCATATCATCCGACTTCTCGGAGAAGGGGATATTCATAAGGACCAATCACGGCTTCGTCCCCGACACGGTGGTCGAGATAAGTCTGCTGCTGCCCGACGGCACCACGTCGCGGCTGAAGGGTATTGTGAGGCATACGGTGAAGAGCCAGCTCAAGATGGTGAAGAACGGCATGGGTATTGAGATCATAGAGAGTGACGACGCCTATGCGAGGTTCCTCCGGGAAGAGCTCATCGGCATGCCGCAGGACGGCCGAGACTCCGCCGGCGCACGTGATCTCCAGACTACACGGACTCCGGACGCTGAAGAAGAGGAGTACATAGTGAGGGAGTGTCGAGCCTGCGGGACGAAGAACAGGATCGCCGTCTCTAAGCTCTCCCTCGGGCCGAAGTGCGGCAGATGTGGAAGCTCCTTGACCTGATACTGCCTGCGAGGTGTCCCGCTTGCGGCAGGCCTTCGGACAGCCGTAGGCATGCACCCTTCTGCAGCGGCTGCTGGAGCTCGGTGACCCGTGCCCCGGAAGTAAAGCGGTGCACTACATGCGGTGTGGCGCTGCCCTCGGACTACTCCTTCAAGTGCCTCTCCTGCATAAAAGAGAGCCCTCACTACAGGAGGGCATACGTCTTCGGTGACTACAGCGGAACGCTGAAGGCGGCGATAAACCTCCTGAAGTTCGAAGGGCTCCGGAGACTCTCGGTCCCGCTCGGGGCTCTCCTCTGTTCCCTGCCCCTTCCCCCCGTCGACCTCATCTTGCCCGTGCCGCTCAGCAGGGAGAGGCTCGTACAGAGGGGATTCAACCAGAGCCACCTGCTCGGCCTCCGCCTTTCAAGGGGCCTCTCCGTCCCCCTCGAGCCGGCCCTGCTGATCAGGTCGAAGGATACAGTGCCGCAGAGCACCCTGTCGAGGGATGAACGCCTGAAGAACCCCAGAGGCGCCTTCTCGGTCTCAGCATCCGCGAGGAGGAGGCTTCCGCGGCGTGTCGTCATAGTCGACGATGTGATGACGACCGGGGCCACCCTGAACGAGTGCGCGAGGGTCCTCGTACGCGAAGGGGTCGAGGAGGTCCATGCAGCCGTCCTTGCACGGACGAGGACCGAATGACGCCCCGCCTCACACGGTTGCTTGCTTTTTTTAATTGAAAAAGTTTTTAATAATTATAATTACTAAAGCGCCTGATCGTAGGGGACCTCTGCAGCCTCTGACCGAGGATTGGCAGCAACGATAATCCTTTGATACCCACGTCGTAAAAATTAAGCAGGGGGCTTGCCGCCACTGCAGCGGCGGGGTAATCATCACACTATGATGGGTTGAACGTAGCGGGTTGCCGGGATGAAAGAGAAGAAGAAGCCGAGAAAAGAGATGACCGAAGAGGAGAAGATGGCACTGCCTCTCTATCCGATAGGCATTGTGGCGGAGCTGATCGGGACCACAGACCAGACCCTCCGGCTGTACGAGAAGCACGGCCTGATCAAGCCCGCGCGCAGGAACAAGAACCGGTACTATTCCGAGAACGACATCAAGTGGCTGAAATGCCTCAGGGAACTTATCCACATAAAGAAGATCAGCATCGAGGGGATCAAGAAGCTCCTCGAGTACGCCCCGTGCTGGGAGATAACCGACTGTCCGGAGAAGACGAGGGACCTCTGTTCGGCCTACATCGACAAGAGCAAGCCCTGCTGGGAGCTCAACCGCATGATATGCAACAGTGAACCGGACAGGATATGCGAGGACTGCATAGTCTATATCTCACAGGTGACGCGTAAAGATATAGGGTCCTGATCAGGGTTTGGCACGGTCAAAGTCTATCTTCTCGGGCTTGAAGTCAGGTGCCACGAGATATGCCTCGTCGAAATACTTCATCGCCTCCTCGTACCTGCCGAGCTCATACAGGGCGTATCCCATGAGGTAGTATGCCGACGGTTCCGGCCTCCTCCGGAGATAGTCACCGAGCAGTTCGACCGCCTCCTTGAACCTGCCCTCCTTGTAGAGGTAGAGTGCGCGGTCGTAAGTGCCGTTGGGCTGGGCGTTCAGGATGCCCGGCGCCGTAATGAGCGACAGAGTTACGACCATGACAACGATGCGCAAGACCCTTTTCATACCGTCCTCCTTGTTCCTTTATTTGTCGTCACCGCTTCTGCCGAACAGACCTCTCAACAGCCTTCTCAACCTGTTCATGTACTTCCACTCTGGTTCGGTCCCCTTGATGAAATACTCCTCGACGGCGTTTGCCGAGTCCCTGAGGACCTGCAGGCCGGTCTCTTTATCTATGTAGTATTTTACAACATTGTCCGGTTTAATGAAATCCCCTGCGCCGCTTCTTGTCACTGCCCTCATGAAACTCAGCCATATGGGAGCAGCCACCCTGCCGCCGCTCATGCCTTCACCGAGGGATACAGGGTCGTCATAGCCGACCCATACTCCTGCAAGCAGCTCCGGCGTGTAGCCGACGAACCAGGCATCCATGAAGTTGTCCGTGGTGCCGGTCTTCCCGGCTGACGGCACTGTGAGGCCGGCGGCCCTCGTGCCCGTGCCCCTCCGGATCACGTCCTGGAGGATGGTGGTCACGAGGTATGCCACCTCTGGCGAGGTCACCCTCTTGCCCTCGGGTATGTTGAACTCGAGGATGCGCCCGTCTGAGGAGACCACCTGCTTTATGGCCACGGGATTCATTCTGATCCCCCTGTTTGCAAAGACAGTATAGCACATCGTGAGCTGCAGTGGAGAGACCGTCAGGGACCCGAGGGCGAGGCTCAGGTCGTAGGGGATGGCTCCGTCGAATCCGCACGCCTTTGCAAAGGAGACGATGTCGTCGACGCCGATCGATTCGGCGAGCCTGACGGTGGCCACGTTGAGCGAGTTTACGAGCGCCTCCCGCAGTCTCACCGGGCCGGAATACTTCCTGTTGTAATTGACGGGGGTCCACTCTCCGCCGTCACCGGTAGGATAGCTCACGGGTTCGTCCTTTATTATGGTGGCCGGGGTCATGCCCTGTTCAAGGGCGAGTGCGTAGACGATCGGCTTGAAGGCCGACCCAGCCTGTCTCCTTGCATTCACGGCGCGGTTGAACTGGCTTCTCCTGAAGTCGTAGCCCCCTGCCATGGCCTCTATGTATCCTGTCGCGGGCTGCACAGCGATGAGAGCGCCCTGGACCATCGGCTCCTGCTCGAGCGACACATAGGCTATTCCGTCCGATATACTTATCAGCTTCACGAGGATCACGTCCCCTGCGGTGATGATCCTCCTGAGGTTGAAGTCCTTTATGTAATAGGAAGTCCTCTTTTCGGGATCAAAGACCTTTCTTGCCCACATGGCATCCTTGAGGCGCAGTACGGCGTAGGCGCCGTTGACCTTGAGGATGGCCCTGTCGCGGTATACCCTGAGGACCGTCGCCCTGAGCAGTTCCCCCTTCAGGGAGGCGAGCACGTCCGCCTTCGCCACAGAGCCGAGTTCCTTCTGAACGTCGAGTCCCTCGATGTGCCCGGCCACACCGCGCCAGCCCCTCTCTTTGTCCACGGCCTCGAGTCCCTCCCTGAGCGCCCTTCTGGCCTGGATCTGGGCCCACCTCCTCAGGGTGGTGTAGACGCGGAGGCCGCCCTTGTAGACCGTCTCGGTGCCGTACTCCTCTTCGAGGTAGTTGCGCACGTAACTCAAGAAGTAGCCGTAACCCTCTTTTCTGACGCTTGCATTGAGGAGCTTCAGGCCCTTTCTTGCGGCTTCGATCCGTTCCGAGGGCCTCAGGAACCCCTCCTTCTCCATCCTCTTCAGTACGAGTTTCATGCGGTCTTCAGCCCGCTTTATGTCCTTGTATGGCGAGTAGTACGAGGGTGATTTGAGAAGCCCGGCGAGCATCGCAGCCTCGGTGAGGTCCACCTCGCTCACAGGCTTTCCGAAGTAGACCCTCGAAGCCATCTCGACACCGTAAGCGCCTTCACCGAAGTAGGCCCTGTTCAGGTACAGCTCCAGTATCTCTTCCTTCGTGAGCTCCCGCTCTATTCTCGTTGCGAGTATCGCCTCCCGGAGCTTGCGCCTGAGAGTCTTCTCGTGGGAGAGGTAGAGTATCTTGGCGAGCTGCTGTGTGATCGTGCTTCCTCCCTCCTTGAATCTCCTGTGGATTATGTCCTTTGCGAGGGCGCGGAGGAGGGCGAAGTAGTCGAGCCCCCTGTGCTCGAAGAACCTCGAATCCTCTGTCGCGATCACAGCGTAGACGAGGTACTGCGGGATATCGTCTATGCCCACATACCTGCCCCGCTCCATCTTGAACTCACCTATGAGCACGCCGTCGTCGGCGTAGACCTTCGTGGCCGCCGGGGGCCTGTAGGACTTCAACTGTTCAACCGAGGGCAGGTCCCTCAGGATGAAGAGATAAAAGGCCCCTGCCGACAGTGTGAACAGGATGAGGGAGAGCTTGATGGCGGTCCTTAGCTTCACGGCCCTTATATGATAACCCAAAATCCGCGCAAAGGTGGAGCGCCCGGCGCCTCACGGGTCTTTGAGCCGGGGCTGCTTTTACCCAAAGGCGGCGTTTCCGCACATGGCACCGAGTCTTTCGGCCTTGCGTTGACGAAAGAAGAGACAACCCTGTAAAATCAAGCATGGGAGCGGATGGGGCTCTGGTGTCCCCCTCGGACTTCAAATCCGGTGTTCCCTGCCAAAAGCGGGGAAGGTGGGTTCGATTCCCACACGCTCCCGCCAATGAGACCCTCCAAAACAGTGGACTTCCAAAACATGCCGCTGCCGGCAGACTCACGGTGTGTCGACCGGTACAGACACGGTCTCTTAAAGTTTGTACATCTCCGTCCGATAAGTATCTCAGAGCGCCTTTCAGGGCGAGCAATTTTTGATGGTATTTCAAGGCAGGCTGTTCTATAATATTAATACCATGCCATGCATTTGCTCAACCGAGGCGGTGGATGCGGCATGATCGGCGCCTGATGCACCGCCGGGAAGTCTCGCAGATTGGGGGCAGGAGGGTATTTTTTAGTGACTTGAAATGCCGGAGGGGGCACTTCAATGCCGTCTATCAACCAGTCGAATCCTTCAGCCGGCCGGCCGTACGCGCCGGATGTCCGTGTATTTGCGCTCGACGGCCTGCCCCACGGGATGCCTCTGTCGGAGATGCCGTCCGGATGCACGGAGCATCAGATCGTGGTCGTGGGCAGGGACATGAAGGTGAGGTATCTCAATCATGCCGCAAGGGCCGCTGCAGGCATCAAGGAGGGAGACACCGGAACCTACTTCTGCTATCAAGTCACCCATCGCAGGGACACGCCGTGCGATGCAGGCGGTGAGATATGCCCGGTGAAAGAGGTCTTCAGGACGGGCAGGCCCCTCACCGTGCACCACGAGTACTTCGACGGCGAGAGAAAAGGTTCCCTTCTCGAGGTCTACGCATTTCCCATATTCAGCGAAGACGGCGAGGTCCTGGAGGTCACGGAGTTCATCAAGGAGGTGACCAAGAGGGACTTGTCCGAGAGGACACTGCTGTCCGAGGAGCGGTTCCGCAACCTCGTGGAGTCGACTCCGGATGCGATCATCACGGCCGATTCGAACGGGATAATCGTCTCGTGCAACAGCGCCGTCAATAACATCTTCGGCTACTCCCCGGCGGAACTGATGGACAGGCCCGTGACCGTCATCATACCGGAGAGGTTTCATGAGAAACATTCAGAGGGGATGAGGCTGGTGCGTGACGGCCGAAAGCCGATACTTGCCGGAGAGACGATGGAACTGGTTGCCCTCAAGAAGGACGGGACGGAATTCCCCGTCGAACTCTCGCTCTCTTTATGGGCATCAAAGGGGGAGATGTACTTCACCGCCATCATAAGGGATATCACCATGCGCAAGAACGTCGAGGCGTCGCTTATAGAGGAGAAGCAGCGTCTCGAGTCGGTCCAGAGAGAACTCGTGAAAAAGCACGAAGAACAGGGCGTCCTATTCAGACAGGTGGAGGTTGCCAAGAAGGAGTGGGAGCGTACGGCTGACTGCCTCGACGACATGATCATACTCGCCGACAGCGAGGGCAGGATAAGGAGGTGCAACAAGAGTGTCAGGGAGTTCTCCGGACTCTCGTATGATGAACTCATCGGAAGGAAATGGGAGGACCTGCTGAGTGAGCAGGGGGTCGAGGCATACAAGCTCTACCGCCACAGCGTGGAACTGAGACACAAGTCCACAGGCAGGCATTTCGTCCTGAGGTTCTATCCTTTCAAGGCCCTGAACAGTTATGAGAGCCCGGGCATCGTCATAACCATTCACGACCTGACGGAGCTCAAAAATGCTGCAGAGGTGCTCGAGAAAAAGAACAGGGAGATAGACGAAAACCGGCGGAAGCTCCAGACCGCCCTTGATGAGATATCCTACCTGATCCAGAGGGTTACGCACGAGAAGGACTTCAGCATCAGGTTCGCCAACCCCCACCTGAAGAGATGCAGCAAGGAGATGAACTGTACCGAGGAAGACTGCCCGTGTCATGGAGAAGCGGCCGCGCGGTGCTGGCAGGTGGTGGGCTCGCAATGCGGCGGTGACGCCAAGGGATACTTCGCGAAGCAACACGGGGACTGTTCGCGCTGTCCCGTGTTCAAAAGCGCCACGACGGACCCCATATACCAGATCGGCGAGCACTTCAACAACATGATGCACATACTCGAGTTGCAGAACAGGGAGCTCGAGACCGCATACACAGAGCTCAAGGCAACACAGACGAAGATCCTCCAGCAGGAGAAGATGGCGTCCATCGGACAGCTTGCAGCAGGCGTTGCACACGAGATCAACAACCCCATAGGCTTTATATCGAGCAACCTCGGTACTCTCGACAAGTACGTCAGCAAACTCACGGAGTTCATCGATGCCCAGGCGGAAATCATCGCCGCCCTCGGCTCGGAGGAGTTCGAGAGGATTCTCGGTGAAAGGCGGCGGAAGCTCAAGCTCGACTACGTCATACCGGACATAAGGGCGCTCATCGAGGAATCGCTCGACGGCGCCGACAGGGTGAGGAAGATAGTCCAGGACCTCAAGAGTTTCTCCCGTGTCGACGAGGCCGAGTACAAGCATGCGGACATAAACGAGTGCATCGAGAGCACCATAAACATAGTCTGGAACGAACTCAAGTACAAGGCGGAGCTGAAGAAGGACTATGGAGAACTGCCCCTCACGAAGTGTTTCCCCCAGCAGCTGAACCAGGTCTTCATGAACCTCCTTGTCAATGCAGCGCATGCCATAGAGAAGCAGGGCGAGATAACCGTGAGGACGAGCCATCAGGACGGTTCCATTTTCGTTGAGATATCGGACACCGGTGTCGGGATTCCCGAGGAGAACCTCGGCAGGATATTCGATCCGTTCTTCACGACTAAGGAGATAGGCAAGGGCACCGGTTTGGGCCTGAGCATAACCTACGACATCGTGAAGAAGCACAACGGCGAGATCACTGTCCATAGCGAGGTGGGTGAGGGGACGACGTTTACTGTGAGAATCCCCGTGATGGATGGAAGGTGACGGCATATGGATACGGGTGTGAGGATACTCTGCGTGGACGACGAAAGGAACGTCCTCAGGGCCATAGAGAGGCTCTTCCTCGACGACGACTACGAGATCATCACCGCTGCATCCGGCGACGAGGGGCTCGATGTGCTGAGAGAGGTCTCACCCGTCCAGATCGTTTTGTCAGACTACAGGATGCCGGGGATGAACGGCGTCGATTTTCTCAAGGAGGTCTGCGAGCACTGGCCCGAGACGGTCAGGATCGTGCTCTCCGGTTATGCGGACACCGCGGCCGTGGTGTCCGCAATAAACGAGGGCCGTATATACAAGTTCATACCGAAGCCCTGGAACGACGACGAGCTCAAGGTCACGATATCCAATGCCATAGAGCGCTACATGCTGCACGAGAGGAACGCGGAACTCGCCAGGGAACTTCAGAAGAAGAACGAGGAGCTCCAGAAGGTGAACGACAACCTCGAGAGGCTCGTTGCGGAGAGGACCTCGGAGCTGATCTTTCAGAACAGGGCGTTGACCCATTCTCAGAACATCCTCGACGCGCTTCCGGTCGCCGTGCTCGGCATAGATTCCGACGGACTGATAGTCCAGTGCAACGAGAAGGGCGTGGAGATGTTCGGAAGCGGCGGCGCTACGATACTCGGCATGGACAGGACGGCCGTGCTCTCCGAGGAGCTGAACGGCATGATAGACGGCGCCGTCAGGGACGGGCTTCAAACCGGTGACTTCCGCATCGGGGGGGTATCGATGGTCAGATTTGCGTCCATGAGGTATCCGGACGGGCAGGAGGGAGTGGTTCTGATCTTTTTTGGCGAGGGTGATCATGCCTGACACGGTGCTGCTCGTAGATGACGAGGAGTATGTCCTCAACTCGATAGAGCGGCTGCTCGTCTGCTGTGACGGCATCAGGGTGCTGAAGGCCGCTTCTGCAGACGAGGCCCTCGGTCTCATTGCTGAGGAGGCAGTGGCCGTGATCGTATCCGACAACATGATGCCCGGCATGAAGGGCATAGAGCTCCTCACGAGGGTCAGGGGGATATCTCCCGACACGGTGAGGATACTCCTCACCGCCTATGCCGACTTTCCGACGGCCATGGAGGCGATAAACAGCGGAGAGGTCTTCAGGTTCATCGTCAAGCCCTGGGACGACGACCTCCTGGTCAGGACCGTGCAGGAGGCCGCCGGCCGCCACCATATCATCCGCTCCCTCAGGGTGAAGGACAAGGCCATACTGCTTTCGCTCGCCCAGACGATTGAGCTCAAGGACCCCTACACGAGGGGACACTGCGAGAGGGTTGCGGCCTATGCCCTCATGATAGCGGAAGCCCTCGGCCTCCCCGAGGCCTCGAAGAAAGACATAAAATACGGCAGCTGGCTTCACGACTGCGGTAAGGTGGGCGTTCCGGAGCAGATACTCAACAACAGCTGTGGTATCGACGAGGAGGACTTCGAGGTCATAAAGCGACATCCAGTCTGGGGGGCTGACGTGGCGCGGCAGGCCCAGATGTCAGAGGTGATCGTGAATATCATACTCTACCACCACGAGAAGTTCAACGGCACGGGCTATCCGTCCGCGATCGAGGGGGAGAGCATCCCTGTAGAGGCAAGGATAGTGGCCGTAGCCGACGTCTTCGACGCCCTGACGACCGACAGGCCTTACAGGGCCGGGCTCAGCGAGGAGGAGGCGGTCGAGATAATCGCATCCTTGAGGGGTGAGAGCCTCGATCCCGAGATAGTCAACGTCTTTCTCTCGGAGCTGAAGCGCCGTTCCGGAGGGGATCGGCTGGTTAAGGAGGCAGGTCTGCATGAACAGCACTGAGACAGTCACGGCCGTGAAGATACTGGTGGTCGACGACGAGGAGAACATACTCCGGGCGATAAGCAGGTTGCTGATGGACGAAGACCTCGACGTCCTGACCGCCACATCCGGCGAGGAGGCGTTGAGGATACTCGGATCCAACCGGGACGTGGGAGTCATCGTCTCGGACCAGCGCATGCCCGGTCTCACCGGCGTGGACTTCCTGGAGAAGGCGAGGAGGATCACCCCTGACACTATAAGGATCATGCTGACCGGGTACGCCGACGTGAACGCTGCCGTGGACGCTATAAACAGGGGCGGGGCGTACAGGTACGTGGCCAAGCCGTGGAAGGACGAAGAGCTCGTGCAGATCATAAGGGAGGCGGCGCAGAGGTTCTTCCTGACCAGGGAGAACAAGCGGCTGTCGGAGATGCTCAAGAAGAAGAACGAGGAACTAAGGGACTGGAACTCAAAGCTCGAGCTCTACGTGCAGGAGCAGACCAAGGAGATACAGAAGAACAACGAGGAACTGCAGTCGCTGAACGAGCGGCTGAGGAAGAATTTCCAGAACTCGATCATAGCATTCTCGGGCCTCATAGAACTGCGTGACAGTGCGGTCAGGAACCACTCGAGGAACGTCGCCGAGGTCTCGAGAAAGGCGGCGGAGTCTTTGGGGTTGCCGGCCAGGGAGGTCGACACGATCACCATTGCGTCGCTCCTTCATGATATCGGCAAGATCGGCATACCGGACGTCCTTCTCCGCAAGGGACTCGGAGACATGAGCCCCGAGGAACTCAAGGAGTACAGGCTCCACCCCGTAAGGGGGCAGGCCGCCATCGACTCCATAGAGGACCTGAGAGAGGCCGGTACACTCATAAGGCATCACCACGAATCATACGACGGAAGCGGGTTCCCGGACGGGCTCAAGGGGAGCGGGATACCCGTAGGTTCGCGGATCATCGGCATGGTGGACGCTGTGGACAAGGCCATGGGCAGCCTCTTGAGCGACAGCGCCGTGCAGGCGGCGCTGAAGGGCGTCAAGGATGCGCTGGGCAGGAGGTTCGACCCCGGTCTGTACAAGCATGTCAGGGCCGCGGTCGAGGATACGTACTCGAAGGTCGTGGTCGAGACGGCCGTGGTCGAGCTCGAGCTGCATCCCGACAACCTCGAGGCGGGCATGGTCATCTCTCGTGACGTCTACAGCGGCACGGGCCTGCTGCTGCTCAGCAAGGGGCTGCAGCTCAACGAGAAGAACATACAGGCGATCAGGCGTTACTACCGGATCGATCCATCCAGGAGCGGTGTCTTCGTGATGGTGAAGAGGTAGTCCATGATCGAGTTCGACAGGGAAGAGAAGAGGATGGTGCTGAAACTCGTATTCTACGGGCCGGCCCTTTCGGGCAAGACGACCAATCTCCTGAGGCTTCACGACCTCCTTGCACGCGAGGGCCGGGGGGAGTTGATGGTGCTCGATACGAGGGACGACAGGACGATCTTCTTCGATCTCCTCCCGTTCTTTCTCGTCACCCCGGGGGGACTGAAGATAAAGTTGAAGGTCTATACGGTTCCGGGCCAGGTGAAACACGATGCAACGAGGAAGGCCGTACTGCAGAGGGCGGACGGAGTGGCCTTCATCGCTGACTCCCGGCTGTCGGAGACGGCTAACAATTATTCGAGCTTCGAGAACCTCGAAAAGAACCTCGCCTTTGTCGGGATCGACATCGAGACCGTCCCCCTCGTGATCCAGTTCAACAAGAGGGACCTCAGCGAGATCGTCCCCGAGACCGACATAGAACGCCTGTGGCGGCCCACGGGCATACCCGTCTTCATGGCCTCGGCCCTTCAGGGCTGGGGAGTAGTGGAGACCTTCGGCAGACTGGTGGAACTCACCTACGACGCCGTAGACAGAAAATGGGGCCTGCGCGAAGGATACGGACTCGAGAGGGAGGAGTTCGTTCGGCGGCTGACTCTGAGGGAGCAGGGTCGGTGAGTGGACGTTCCCGGCTGCAGGAAAGGGGATGCTCGAATGAATGAAGACCGTGAGGGTGCGGGCGGTATCGAGTACGTGGTCGGGGCCGAGAAGAGACTCTGCGAGATTCTCGGGGATGAAGAGATAATGCCGATCCTGAGGAGTGCACTCCGCGCTGGGGTGTCGAGGATCGAGGTGAGGGACTCCAAGGGCAGGGTGCTCTGGGCCTGCGGTGATCCCACTGGCGGGGGAGGCCGTGCAAGGGAGGTCGCACCGCTCTGTCTCGAGGGCGAGCCTGCCGGCAGCATCATGGTCGAGATTCCCTCAAGCGGGCGACTGCGTCTCCGTGACTTCACAGGCCTGCTGAGCGAAGTGATGAACACGATGATAACCAACAACCTGAAGAGGATGCTGACGGCCGAGATACACACCACCGTGGTCGACCAGACCCACGAGGAACTGATCGAGACGAACAGGAGGCTGCGCGCGTCCGAGTCGAGGTACCGAGAGCTCGCAGAGAGCCTCGACAGGAAGGTCCAGGAGCGTACGGAGGAGCTGAAGAGGATTCACACGAGGCTCATCCAGCAGGAGAAGGCCGCATCCATAGGGCTGCTGGCAGCGGGTGTGGCACACGAGATAAACACCCCACTCGGGTTCATATCGAGCAATCTCAACACCCTGAAGAGATACATGTCGAGATTCACCGAGATGCTGGACTTCTACCGCGGCATAGTCGGGGAGGCCGGCGACGGTGTCGCCGAGGAGGCCGCCAAGAAGTGGAGCGATCTCAAGCTCGGCTTCGTGGTAAGAGACGTCGGAGAGCTGATCAGCCAGAGCCTCGACGGAGCCGAGAGGGTGAGGAGGATCGTCGCGGACCTCAAGGGGTTTTCCCATGTCGATGACAGCAAGGAAGACGTCGTCGACCTTAACACGGAGATAGAGAGGACCTTCAGCGTGCTCGCCCACGAGATACCCGAAGACGCCGAGATCGAGAGGGACTACGGGTCGTTGCCTGGTTTTCTCTGCGATCCGGCCCTCGTCTGCCAGGTCTTCCTCAACATCATACTGAACTCCCTGCAGGCGAAGAAAGGGGGACTCAAGCTGCACGTGAGCACGAGGTTCGCCGGCGGAGACATAACGGTTGCGTTCACGGACAACGGGCCCGGCATCCCCGATGACATCAGAGGGAGGATATTCGAGCCGTTCTTCACCACGAAGGACGTCGGCGAGGGTACGGGGCTTGGCCTGACCGTCACACGTGACATAGTGACCGCCTACGGCGGTGACATCGAGGTCGAAAGCCGGCCGGGTGCCGGCACGACCTTTCTCGTAAGGCTTCCGGCCGAGGGGGGGCGGGATGTCGAGGTACGCTGAGCTCTTCAGGTCCATAACCCCGGGTGCGACCGCCGCGGTCGAGTCTCTGCAGGAGGGCGGAGGCCCCGCCGAGCCGTTCACGCTCCTCTTTCTCGACGACGAGCATGAAGTGCTCAACGCCCTGAAGAGGATATTCATAGATGAGAACTACCGGATACTCACGGCCGCATCCGTTGGCGAGGCCTTGGATTTGATGGAGCACGAGAGGGTCCACCTCGTCATATCCGACTACAGGATGCCGAAGGTGACCGGCGCCGAGTTCCTCAGGGAGGTGAAGCAGAGGTGGCCTGATACGATCAGGATAATGCTCACGGGACATGCGGACATACAGTCCATAATGGGGGCGGTGAACGACGGGGCGGTCTACAAGTTCATAACGAAGCCGTGGAACGACGAGGACCTGAGGCTCACCGTCAGTCTTGCGCTCCAGCAGTACGTGCTCATACAGGAGAACCGGAAGCTAAAGGAACTGACGAGGGAGCAGCAGCGCAGGATCAGGAACTACTCCGCCCACTTCAACGAAAACCGCGGGATCATGGGTGATATACTCGTCAAGTCGGGGACGATAAGCAGGGCCGACCTGGATACGGCCTTGAAGGAGAAGGGGGATCAGGAATTCCTGGGCGAGACACTCGTGAGGCTCGGCCTGACCACTGAATCGAAGATAGTCAGGGCACTGCAGGAGCACCTGAACCTCGATTACATCGACCTGAGGGAGGTGAACCTGAGCCCGGCCGTAGTGGGCTTCCTGCCGCGTGACCTCTGCGAGAGGAACAGGCTGATCCCGGTGAAGGTGGCGGACAAGCAGATCACGATAGCCATGGCCGATCCATCCGATATATTCAAGTGCGACAACATAGCCCTGATGACCGGTCTCAAGGTGGTGCCGCTCATTGCAAAGAGCTCGGACATCATGTTCCACTTGGGGAGGGCATATGACGGCTCCTCTGAGGCTGCCTTTGAAATGGACGGTATCTCAGCCATAGAGCCTCTCGATGAGATCGACATCATAATTGAGGAAGAGGATCCGGAGTTCAACGTGCAGGAGCTGATAGGCTCATCAGAGGTGCCGCCGGTCATAAGGATTGTGAATGCGATAATCTCCGAGGCGATCCGCTACAAGGCGAGTGACATACACGTGGAGCCCAAGACGAAGTATTCCGTGATACGCTACCGGATAGACGGCATGCTCCACAACAAGATCAAGATACCCTCCGACCTCCATCCCGCGACCATATCGAGGATAAAGATACTCGCCAAGATGGACATCGCCGAGAGGCGCAAGCCCCAGGACGGCCGGATAACGGTCAAGTCAGGCACGAGGATCGTGGACATAAGGGTCTCCACGATGCCGACCATCAACGGCGAGAAGGTGGTCATGAGGATACTCGACAAGAATGCAGCCATCAAGCGGCTGAACGAACTCGGCGTCTCGCCCGCCGACCTCGACAAGCTCTATGCCCTTATCAAGAAGCCCCAGGGCATAATCATCTCCACTGGCCCCACAGGCAGCGGGAAGACGACGATGCTCTACTCCATACTGAACGAGATGCTCCAGAGCACGAAGAACTTCGAGACCATCGAGGACCCTGTGGAGTATTTTCTCGAGGAGGCGAGCCAGGTCTATGTGAGGGAGAAGATAGGGCTCTCCTTCGCCTCTGTACTGCGGGCCACCCTGAGGCAGGACCCCGACGTCATCCTCGTCGGAGAGATACGTGACCACGAGACCGCCGACGTGGCGTTCAAGGCCGCCCTGACAGGTCACATGGTGCTGACGACCCTCCATACGAACAATTCTGTGGCTTCAGTGACGCGGCTTATAGACATGGGCGTCAAACCCTACCTCATAGCTTCTGCCCTCGAGGGCATACTCGCGCAGAGGCTCGTCCGGAAGGTCTGCAGGTACTGCAGGAGGGAGGCCCCGCCGGACAGGGATTTGATGAGGCTGCTCAAGATACCTCCGGACTCCCTCGGTGACAGGACGTTCAGGGGGACCGGATGCGAGAGGTGCAATCACACGGGTTATCTCGGGAGGACCGGGATATTCGAGGTCTTCATCATGAACGACGACTTCAGGCACTTCATTAGCAGTACGTACAAGGAGGCGGAACTCCTGAACATGGCCCGCTCAGCGGGGATGAAGACCCTCATGGAAGACGGCATAGACAAGGTGAGGCAGGGAGAGACCACGCTCGATGAACTGCTTAGGGTGATAGGAACACAGACGAGACACGAACGCACGTGCGAGGAGTGCGGGAGGCTGATCGATGCAAAGTTCCTGTTCTGTCCCTACTGCGGCAGCTTCAAGCAGAACTTCTGCAGACAGTGCCGGATGCCCCTCGAGGACGACTGGCGGTTGTGCCCGTTCTGCGGCGGCGGCAGGGTCGGCCGGTGAATACATCCTGGACAAGGGGGGCTTATGTATCCAAAACAACTCAAGGAGGACGGTTTAATGGAAGACTGCATACTCCTGGTGGATGACGAACCCAACATCATATCTTCACTCAAGAGGGTCCTCATGGACGAGCAATACACTATATTCTCGGCCAACAGCGGAGCCGAGGCCCTCGATATCCTGAAGGAACAGAGGATAAAGGTGGTGATCTCCGACGAGCGCATGCCGGGCATGTCAGGGGCTGAGTTCCTCTCGATCGTGAGGAACCGGTTTCCCGGGGTCGTCAGGATCGTCCTGACGGGTCATGCGAGCATAGAGGCTGCCATGAGTGCGGTCAACAACGGGGAGATATACAGGTTCTTCACAAAGCCTTGGAACGATGTGGAACTGAAGCTCTCGATACGCTCGGCCGTCGAGAAACACGACCTCGAGGCAGAGAACAGGAGGCTCCTCAGCATAGTGAGGACCCAGGCGCTCGAGCTGAAGCTGCTCGAGAAGCGATATCCGAACATCACGAAGATCGAGCGCGACGACGACGGAAACCTGATCCTGCCCGACATCTCGGACGAGGATCTCTCCGCGATCGTCGCCCAGTGTGAGAGGGAGTTTACATGAGCAAGAGCCGCAACATAGAGACATTCGTTTCAGGGGTGAAGGACCTGCCGACCCTTCCCTCCGTCGTGCTCAAGGTCAACCAGGCACTGATGGACAGCTCGGCGACCATCGACTCGGTCAGCAGCATAGTCGAGAGGGACCCGGCCCTTACAGCCAAGGTGCTCAGGTTGGCCAACTCGAGCTACTACGGGTTTTCCTCCTCCGTGGACACCCTGTCGAGGGCCGTCACCGTCCTCGGTTTCAACACCATAAGGAGTCTTGCGACCACGGTCTCCGTCTTCAAGATATTCAAGAGGGAGCCGTCGGGCTCCTTCGACATGCACGGCCTGTGGCTTCACAGCCTCGGCTGTGCGATCGCCTCGAAGGTCCTCGTCCACGCGATGGGGACTGCACTTCGAGAGAAGGCCTTCGTTTGCGGCCTGATACACGACATAGGAAAGGTCGTCATCGCGCAGAACCTTCCTGACGAGACGGCGGAGGTCCTGAGGCGCCTCGAGGATGACGGTTCCCCGGACATGGCTGAAGTGGAAGAGGAGGTCATAGGGTTCGCCCACACCGGTGTGGGTGCGCTCATAGCCGAGAGGTGGCATTTCCCGAGGGAGCTCTCCGAGGCCATCAGGCTTCACCACAGGTCCGGAGACGATCCGGACGAGGCGCATCCGGTCTTGACGTATGCCGTGTATGCCGGAAACCAGATTGCAAAGGAGCGCGGGCTCGGCAGGAGCCAGAACAGGAAGGTCCGTGAGGTCCAGGCGTGGGTGCGGGAGAGGCTGGGCGTGTCTGTGGAGGATCTGCCGGGGCTGCTTGAGAGGACCGAGTATGACTTCAACACTGTGGTGAACTCGTGGGACCTCGCTTGAAAGCCGCAGACCATGCAGACCGCGAGTCGTCGGTCAGGTGTGCCGGCCGACATCATGGTATGCAGGGGGTGTTGTCGCGTGGAATATTAGGTGGAATATAGAAAGTCCCTTTGCTGTCACAGAGGGACTTTCCCGGTCGTTTACAGGTGTTGTTTACTGCTTGACCACATTGACCGCCTTGGGGCCCTTCGGGCCTTCTTCGATATCGAAGCTGACCGACTCTCCCTCGGCGAGTGACTTGAAGCCGTCGTCCTGGATAGAGGAGTAGTGAACGAAGACGTCACTGCCGTCTTCACTCGTGATGAATCCAAAACCCTTAGACTCGTTGAACCACTTCACTGTTCCATTAGCCATCTCTCTCGTACCTCCTTGCTGAATACTTTGAAGTCTCGGAACTACACCGCTCCTAAACAAAAAGGCCACCAAGCTAAAAGTCTTTGTGGCCTTACGCGTAACAAAAACTTCCAAAACTCTATACAAAGAGTAACACACCCGGTGGTCGATAGTCAACACAAAAATAACCCCCCGTATAGATCAGCCTCGCGGACGGGCGGGCCGCGAAGGGCGGCGTCACCCGGGCGGGATCGCCTTCTTTGACTTTAAGGAAGTCCCTGTGTATATAATATAAGGTTTGATAACGAGGCCGTTCGAGGGGAGGACCCATGGATTACTTCAGATATGTAAGGGGAGAGCTCTTTGCCGAAGACGTGCCTGTTGAGGCCCTCATCGAAGAGTACGGCACGCCCCTGTACGTTTACAGCCACAGGACGCTCGCGAGGCACTTGGATGCATACGCTCATGCATTCGCCGAGGTCCCTCACATCGTGTGCTTTGCAGCTAAGGCCAACTCGAACAGTGCAATACTGCGCCTGGTGGCGCGGCACGGCGGCGGTGCCGACATCGTATCCGGAGGAGAGCTCTACAGGGCCCTCCGCGTGGGCATACCCCCGGAAAAGATAGTCTATGCCGGCGTGGGCAAGACGGATGACGAGATACGGTATGCCCTCGGCAAGAGGATATTGATGTTCAATGTCGAGTCCGGTCAGGAGCTCGAGAGGATCAACGCCGTAGCAGGCCGTATGGGGGTCAAGGCTCCGGTGGCGCTGAGGATAAACCCTGATATCGATCCCGAGACCCATCCATACATATCGACCGGCCTCAGGAAGCACAAGTTCGGCATTCCTATAGAGAACGCCCTCGAGTACTACAGGCTGGCGAAACGGCTCGAGAATGTCGAGATCATAGGGGTGCACAAGCATATCGGTTCCCAGATAACCCGCGTGAGTCCCTTTGTCGACGCCCTCCAGAGGGTGCTCGTTCTCGTGGAGAGCCTGAGGGCCGAGGGAATCGGGCTGAGATATCTGGACATAGGAGGCGGGCTTGGGATACAATATAACGACGAAAGACCGCCCCATCCGAAGGAGTTGGCACGAAGACTCCTGCCGCTCCTCAAGGGACGGGAGATAACCCTGATCATGGAGCCGGGACGCTCCATTGCCGGGAATGCGGGCATCCTTCTCACCAAGGTGCTCTACCTGAAGAGGGGGGATGACAGGGAGTTCGTGATAGTGGATGCCGGGATGAACGACCTGATGAGGCCCACGCTGTACGACGCCTATCACCACATAGCCCCTGTCAGAAAGAACAGGCGCAGGAAGATCACGGCGGATATCGTCGGTCCCGTATGTGAGTCTGGTGATTTCCTTGCAAGGAACAGGGAGATCAACCGGGTCGAGCAGGGCGAGTATCTCGCCGTCATGAGTGCCGGGGCCTATGGTTTCTCCATGAGCTCCAACTACAACAGCCGTCCACGGCCGGCCGAGGTGCTCGTCAGGGGCGGCGAACACTATGTCATAAGAAAACGGGAGACATACAGGGACCTCGTCCGCGGCGAGGTGATCCCCGACTTCTTGCAGTAGATTCGGGATGATGATGGATCTCACGGTGATATGAAGTATGAAGATCGAGTTCACAAAGATGCACGGTCTCGGAAACGACTTTGTCGTGATAGACACGCTCAGGGAGTCGTCACTGGCCGGGCTGGATACGGATGAACTGTCGAGTCTCGCGGCACATCTGTGCAACAGGAGGCTCGGCATAGGTGCGGATCAGCTTCTTCTGCTCTGCCAGTCGCACGAGGCTGATTTCAGGATGAGGATATTCAATGCCGACGGCTCTGAGGTCGAGATGTGCGGCAACGGCATCCGCTGTCTTGCCAGGTACATCTGGGAGAGGGGGCTGAGCGACAAGGCGGTCCTCGACATCGAGACCCTTGCCGGCATAATCCGGCCCGAGGCACGAGGAGAGATGGTGAGGGTCGACATGGGAATGCCGGAGTTCTCGCCGGAGAAGATACCGGTGGACATACGCGAGTCGGACCGCACTGTCCTTCCGGAGACGGCGGTCTTCCTGGATTACCCTCTCGAGATAGAGGGGCGAGTCTTCGATGTCACCTGCCTCTCGATGGGCAACCCTCACTGCGTGACGGTCATAGATGAGGTGGAGACCTTTCCCGTGAGTTACTACGGGCCCCTGATCGAGAACCACCGGATGTTTCCCGCCCGCACGAACGTGGAGTTCATAGAGATACTCAACGACAGGGAGATCAGGATGAGGGTCTGGGAGAGGGGCGCCGGCGAGACTATGGCCTGCGGGACCGGGGCCTCTGCGGCTGCCGTGGCGGCGTCGCTTAAGGGGTCGACGGGAAGGGACGTCACGGTCCGCCTGCTCGGCGGAGACCTCACCATCGAATGGGCGGAGGACGGACACGTGTACATGACCGGTCCGGCAGTGACCGTCTTCGACGGGGTCATCGACACGGAGATATTAGTGGGGGAAGAGATATGTTAGAGGAGAAGAGGCGTGTTTCGAGACAGGCTACCCGCCTGAACATCAGGTTTGCGGTGACCGAGGTGGGCGGCAGGGATGCCACGCGGGTCGAGGCCGACGGCTCGATCGTCGACATATCGGAGCAGGGCTTCTGCATGATAACGACCTATCCCTTGCAGAAGGGGCATGCAATAACCATAAGGGACAGGGGAGACGAAAAGATGCCGGCCTACGGGCTTGTAAGGTGGACGGAGAAGGAGGGCTCCACGTACAGGGCCGGCCTTTATCACAGTCATCCGGCGAGCGGCATTTGAGGAGACTCTTTTCGCCGGGATGTCTCGATCCGGGGAATGAGTCGTCCGGCAGCCGGCATTTAAAAACTCTTTTCGTGCCCGCGGCGGCGGGAGCGCCTTGCAGTTCTCAAGGAGGAGGTTTCGATGTTCAAGGGTTCGATAGTAGCGCTGGTCACGCCGTTCAAGAACGGCGCGGTGGACGAGAAGGCGTTGTCAGAGCTGATCGAGTGGCATATAGCAGAGGGTACGAACGGCATAGTGCCCTGCGGCACCACGGGTGAGTCGGCGACCCTGACATACGAAGAGCACTACGGTGTGATAAAGACCACGGTAGATGTGGTAAACAAGAGGGTCCCGGTCATAGCAGGCACCGGCGCCAACTCGACGGAAGAGACGATCGTCATGACGCGGGAGGCGCAGAGGCTCGGGGCCGATGCGGCACTGCTCGTCGCGCCGTACTACAACAAGCCCTCGCAGGAGGGCCTGTACAGGCATTACAGGGCGGTGGCGGAGGCCGTAGACCTTCCGCTCGTTCTCTACAACGTCCCAGGGCGCACTGCGGTCAACATCCTCCCGCAGACGGTCGAGCGGCTTGCTGAGATAGAAAACGTCGTCGCCATCAAGGAGGCCACCGGCGACATGAGACAGGTGAGCGACGTCCTGAGGCGGTGCGGCGAGAGGATCACCGTGCTCTCAGGAGACGACTTCACCACATACACACTCCTCGCCCTCGGCGGCAAGGGAGTGATCTCGGTGACCGCCAATGTGATGCCGCGGGATGTCTCCCGGATGTGCGCACTCTACGAGGAGGGGCGTTACGACGACGCTCGGCAGCTCCACTTCAAGCTCGAACCGCTCAATGCAGCCATGTTCCTCGAGACCAACCCCATTCCCGTCAAGACGGCCCTGTCGATGATGGGCAGGACTACCGCGGAACTCCGCCTCCCGCTGTGTGAGATGTCGGAGGCGAACAAGGAGAGCCTCAGGAGGACCCTGCTCTCGTACGGCCTGGTCTGAGGAACGCGCGGTACAATCGTGTCCTGTAACAAGGGCCTGTTTGCGGGGTTCGGAGAAGGCGGAGTCTTCCTTGAAAATCCTGATACCTATCTGGTAGTATTTTAGATGACAACCCCTGCAGGACTTCTCTCCCGTGTGGTCGCAAAGGTCGTAGACCTCGTGCTGGCTGCCGTGGCCGTCGAGCTGTTACATGAGACGGGCCTGATTGCAGGGCTTGTATATATCCTGACAGCCGACGGCTTCTTCAACGGGAGGAGTCCCGGCAAGATGCTCCTTGGGCTGAGCGTGGTAAGGGCGGATGGGGGGCGCTGCACCGTCAAGGAATCCATATTGAGAAACCTGACCGTTGCCCTTGGTTTCCTGCTCTGGAGGGTCCCGTTGATAGGATGGCTTCTCTTCCTCGCCGTGCTCGCTTTTGAGTTCATAGTGCTTTACGGGAGTGATACGAACAGGCGTCTCGGTGACGAGATAGCAAAAACCAATGTAATGGAAGTGGCAGGCGATAAAGGGGATGTTGGGGGCGGCTGATCAAGGGCCGCCGGCTGAGACCGCTTACTGCTGCTGCGTCAGGAGGGTAGATGTTTATACAGAAATTGCTCGGACTCTTTTCGAACGACCTTGCCATAGACCTCGGAACAGCGAACACCCTCGTCTATGTGAAGAAGAAGGGGATCGTCTGCAACGAGCCGTCGGTGGTCGTCATAAGGAAGGACAACAAGAAGACGATAGCCGTCGGTGCAGAAGCCAAGAGGATGCTCGGCAAGACCCCGGCGAACATCACCACGATAAGGCCGATGAAGGACGGCGTGATCGCCGACTTCGACGCCACCGGTGAGATGCTCAAGTACTTCATAACCAAGGTGCACAACAGGAAGAGTTTTGTCTCTCCGAGGGTTATAATAGGTGTGCCCTCGGGGATAACGCAGGTCGAGCAGAGGGCGGTCAAGGACGCCTCGCAGGCATCAGGTGCCAGAGAGGTCTATCTCATATCCGAGCCGATGGCCGCGGCTGTCGGTGTTGGCCTGCCCGTGGGAGAGCCCACGGGGAACATGATCGTGGACCTCGGCGGCGGAACCACCGATGTGGCCGTGATCTCTCTCGACGGCATCGTCTACAGCAAGGTGGTGAGGGTCGGCGGAGACAGGATGGACGAGACCATTCTCGCCTATGTGAAGAGGAGATACAACCTCATGATCGGTGAACGCTCCGCAGAGCAGATCAAGATCGAGATCGGGTCCGCCTATCCCACGGACAGCACATCGAGGGAGATCGAGATAAAGGGGAGGGACATGGTCTCGGGTATTCCCAAGACCGTCACCATAAACGAAGAGGAGGTCAGGGAGGCCCTGCAGGAGCCTGTAACCATAATCCTCGATACCATCAAGGTGGCCCTCGAAAACACCCCTCCGGAGCTTGCAGCCGATATCGTGGATACCGGCATAGTGCTGGCCGGCGGCGGTGCGCTCCTCCGGGGGTTAGACCTGCTGATAAAGGAGGAGACCAAGCTTCCGGTGATCGTGGCCGATGATCCTCTCACTGCGGTCGTCAGGGGGGTGGGCAAGATGCTCGACGAGATCGACCTGCTGCAACGTGTGGCACTGAACTGATGTTGAGATGAGGAACAGACGGGTTGTCTTGCTTTTCCTTGTCGTTGTCGTATCCGCCTCCCTTATGACTTTTCAGAGCACGAGGGGACCGTTCAAGCCGCTGAGTGCTCTTCAGACCCCGCTGTACCGGCTGGAGAAGACCTTTGCTGCAATCCTGAAGATCATCAAGTCGCCTTTCCTGTACTATTTCAAGCTGGAGAACGAGAACCGCCTGCTCAGGGAGGAACTCGTCCGGATGAAGATGAAAGAGCAGGAGTACAGCGAACTCAAGATCGAGAACGAGAGGCTGAGGACCATACTGAAGATCAGGGAGGCGGAGCCGCGATTCGTGTCGGCTGCGCGTGTCATATCCTCAGGGATAAGGCAGTGGCCTGAGCTTATGATCATCGACAAGGGGGCGGCGAGCGGCATCCGGAAGGACATGGCCGTGAGGACGCCAGACGGACTGGTGGGAAAGACCACAGAGGTCATGCCGGGGTTCTCCAAGGTCCTGCTCGTGACGGACGTGAGTTTCTCCGTATCCGTGAGGCTCCAGGATTCGAGGATAGAGGGAGTGCTCTCGGGCAGGGGGGATGGTTCGTGCGTGTTGAAGTACATCCCGAGGGATGAAGTGGTCGAGCCCGGGACACTGCTGATCACCTCTGGGCTCGACGGGGTCTTCCCGAAGGGGATTCCCGTGGGGTACATAACCGGGGTGAAGAAGGGAAGCGAGCTCTTCCTCGATGTCGAGGTCGAACCGATAATAAGGGCGTCCATGATCGAAGAGGTCATGGTCTTCAAGAAATAGGACCCGGGCGGATGAACGTGACCATGAAGAAGGCGGCCCTCTGGAGCGTGATCGGTGTAGGCGTGTTCCTGCTACAGTCCGTGATCTCGGTAGGGCCGATGAAGCTGAATCTGACGCTGCTTCTCGTCTATTACGCAGGCCTCAGGAGGGGCGAGCTGGCGGGTGTTGCAATCGGAATACCCGTGGGCTTCCTCGAGGACGCCCTGTCAGGAGGCTTGATCGGTCCCGGTATGCTCGGAAAGGGGCTCGTGGGCATACTGCCTGCGTATCTCTCCGAGGGCTTCTTCATATGGACGCCGATCCTCGGGATGCTTGCAGTCTTCACGCTCACCGTCATCGACGAGACCGTGGTATACACGTCGTTAGCCCTCTTTTCACAGAGGCCTGCGCCTGTCCTGGACTTCCTGGCCCTCACCCTGCTGAAGGCATCCATCAACGCCCCATTCGGGTGGCTCTTGAGAACAGGGAAATGAGAGACAAGAGGAAGACGATAACGGTCCTGACTTACATCACAATAGCGGTCTTCGTCGTCTTCCTTCTCAGGCTCTGGCAGCTCCAGATACTGAAGGGCGGTTACTACAGGAAGCTGTCCGAGAAGAACAGGGTCAGGGTCTTCAAGATTCCTGCGCCGAGGGGCATAATATACGACAGAAACGGCATACCCCTCGTGAAGAACGCCCCGTATTTCATAGCCTCGTTGATCCCGGACCTCTCCAAGGAGGGACTCGACCTCGAAGGCCTCGCGCGGCTCCTGGACATGCCGGTCGATGAGCTGTCGAAGAAGATAGCGAAACAGAAGAGGCACGTGCTCGAGCCCATAAGGCTGAAAGAGGGGCTGGACTTCGCAGAGGTCGCCAGGATTGAGGCGAGGAGGTCGGACTTTCCGGGCCTCGTGGTGGAGACCGAGATAACGAGGGCATACCCTTACGGCAGCACCGGGGCGCACCTGATAGGATACCTGAGCCTGCCCACAGAGGCACAGTTGCGCAAGGGGCTCTTTGCCGGAGTTCCAAAGGGGACCTTCGTAGGGCAGTGGGGTGTCGAGGCCCTCTACGACAAGAGGCTGAGGGGGGTCCCTGGAAAGAGGTTCATCGAGGTCGACGCACTCGGAAGGCAGTTGCGCACTCTCAGGGTGGTTCCCCCGCGCAAGGGTGAAGACCTGACGCTCAGCGTGGACATCCGCACACAGAAGGCCGCAGAGGAGGCGTTCAGGGGAAAGGCGGGTGCGCTCCTGGCACTTGATCCCGATGACGGAGAGGTCCTTGCGCTGGTGAGCCTGCCCTCATTTGATCCCAACCTCTTCGTGCGCGGTATATCGCCGAGGCAATGGCGCAGGCTGCAGAGACATCCAGGCCATCCCTTTCTGAACAGGGTTTTCCAGAGCCAGTACCCCCCGGGATCGATTTTCAAGATAGTCACTGCCATAGCAGCCCTCGAGGAGGGGGTCGTGGACGAGAACTTCTCGGTGGAGTGCACGGGAGCGATCAACGTGGGGATCTGGAAGTTCAGCTGCTGGAAGGGACAGGGCCATGGAACGACGGCGCTCAGAAAGGCCCTCGTCGAGTCCTGCGACGTCTACTTTTACGAGGTGGGCAGGCTCCTCGGCATGGACAGGATTGCCAAGTATGCAAACGCACTGGGGTTGGGAACCGCCCCCGGAGTCAACCTGAGTGCGGAGAAGGAGGGGCTCATACCGACTACGTCGTGGAAGCTGAGGAAGAAGGGGATTCCCTGGTACCTCGGAGAGACCTTCAATGCAGCGATAGGCCAGGGGTACGTCTCCGTCACCCCTGCCCAGGCAGCCCTCATGATATCCGCCCTTGCAAACGGCGGCACCGTCTACAGGCCGGAGCTTCTCAAGGTCTCTTCCGGCACTGAACCCATGACAAAGCTCAGCCTCAGCCGGAGAACGCTCCGGCTGATCAGGGACTCACTCGTCGGTGTGGTCGATGACCCAAAGGGCACGGGGGGAGATGCGAAGTCGGAGATCGTGAGGATCGCCGGCAAGACCGGTACGGCACAGGTGGTAAAGATACCCGAATCGGTGAAGAGGAAGCTCGCAAGAAAATACAAGGATCATGCGTGGTTCGTTGCTTACGCGCCGGCCGCGAATCCCATGATAGCTCTCTCGGTGTTCGTCGAGCACGGAGGACACGGAGGAGAGACCGCCGGTCCCATTGCAAAGGCGACCATCGAGGCGTACATGAGGTCTTCAGGATACCATGCTGAAAGACAGGCTGAAAATTAGCTACCAGGGCATAAGGAACTTCGACTGGCTGATGTTCTCCATACCGCTTCTGCTGACGCTGCTGGGGATAATGACGATATACAGTGCCACCAGGTCCGTCCTCGACGCCCAGCCGTCGTTCTACGTCAGGCAGTCTGTATGGCTGTTACTGAGCGTGGCGGCCCTCTTCGTCTCTGCAAGCTTCGACTACAGAAAGCTTATGAACGTTGCGTACCATCTCTACGGCATAGGCCTGATCCTGCTCTTTCTGACCATTGTGCTCGGACACACGGGCATGGGTGCGCAGAGATGGCTCCGGGTGGGGTCGTTCAGCTTTCAGCCCTCGGAGGTGTTCAGGATAGCCATAATCGTCGTCGTTGCCAAATACCTGAGCATAAAACGCTCTCCTCTCACCGCTTCTCCCCTTGCGATGCTCGTCCTCCTGTTCGTGCTCATCCCCTTCTTCCTCCTCTACAGGCAGCCGGACCTCGGCACAGCGATAACACTGGTCGGGATCGTGGTGCTGATGGCGCTGGTGAAGGGCGTGCAGAGACGCATACTCGTCAGCCTGATCCTGGTGGTCGTCATCTCGCTTCCCTTTGCCGGGAACATCCTGTGGGAGGGCCTCAAGGAATACCAGCGCAACAGGCTGGTCGCGTTCATCGACCCGAAGGTCGATCCAAAGGGGATAGGCTACCAGATCGAGCAGTCGAAGATCACGATAGGCTCGGGCAGGTTGTTCGGCAAGGGGTACCTGCGGGGCACGCAGGGCCCGTTCCGGTTCCTCCCCGAGAAGCATACGGACTTCATATTCTCTGTCTTCTCAGAGGAGTGGGGGGCGGTGGGTTCCGTATTCGTGATCAGCCTCTACATGCTGCTGATCATCCGGGGGTACGAGACCGCCTTCTATGCAAAGGACGAGTTCGGAACACTGCTGTCGATCGGGATAAGCACGATGTTCCTCTTCTATGTCTTCATAAACATCGGCATGACCATGGGCCTGATGCCTGTTGTGGGCATACCCCTGCCCTTCTTCAGCTACGGCGGCACCGCACTGCTTGCAAACTTCATCTGTGTGGGCCTGCTCATAAACGTGAGGATGAGGCGCTTCATACTCTTTTATTAAGGCTCGTTTTTCTGTTATAATTACCTTCACGTTCAAACGGATGATCACGGCGGTGTAGCTCAGTTGGTAAGAGCATGCGGCTCATATCCGCAGGGTCGGGGGTTCGAATCCCTCCACCGCCACCAGCCGTCGTCATTCTCTCCTTGGCCCATCAGACCTGCGGACGCGCCTGCACCACATAATAGGCATTCCCTGCAAAGGCTCCCTCGATATCCTGTGGAGAGCCCATCGCGGTTTCGACGGCCGTTCCGGCATCGGCGATGCGGTTCAGTATCTCCAGCCTGAACTTCTCGTCCCAGACGAGGGGTTCATCCGTGTAATCGAGCGGCACCTCCCTGGGCGGGGCCAGCATGACGCTGTCGTAGAGGCCTGCTCCTGCGTATCCGCTGAGGTCCTCGCCGTTTGAGTCCGAGCGGAATATGAGGCCTCCACCATAGAGTCCGGTGCCCTTGTTCGGATATGAAGTGATGCGGAGGCCGGGCCGCGTCTTATTCCTGGTGAAGCCGAGGGCCCTGCCCGGGTAGTTGCCGACGAGGGTCTCACCGAGGCCGAGAACGACCTCTGCAAAGAGTTCGTCGGTGTCGCCGGTGAATGGGTTGACGGTGTGAATGACGAATGAATACTCCGCCTCCACGACCTGTTGGATGAGCACGGCCATGTAGAGGTCCTCGTCCGGGATGCCCGCCGCCCTCCGGCTGAGATACGCCCTCTCGTTCCACTTTGACGCCCAGACACGCTTGATGCAGGTCCAGGCCTCGTCCCATTCCGGCCATGCAAGTCCAGCCCCTTCCATGACGCTGCGGAGCCTGGAGGGGAGCTCTTCGGGGTATTCGAGCTCGAGCACGGTCTTGCGTATCTCTGCGAGTGTCTCTCCTGCATCGCGGTCGAGCCTCGAGGCCAGCTCCAGGCAGCGTTGCCTGACCCCGCTGTTGGCCTCCAGGTCGAGGACCCTTTCGAACACTCCGAAGGGCAGTGCAACCGATGCGGGCAGGCGTATCCAGTCCGGCAGCCTGCCTCGGAGCCGGGTCAGGTTGAGGGACTTGCCGCCGACCACACCCTCCCTGAAGTCCTCTTCAGAGAGGGCATAGGCAGTGAACTCAGGCCGCGACACCTTCCTGAACCCCAGCCGTATCCGTGGCGGCAGGGCCGCCTTGTCGTCTCCGGTCTCCTCGAACTCGAGGTCTCCGGAGGGGGTTACTGTGAAGCTGAGCAGCCGTCCCCTGAGAGACTTGAGGCGTTCGAGGCACTTCGAGTCGTAACAGACGGCGAAGAGGAGTCCGGCGTTGCGTGCGCGTACGGCCACGTGCGATACGAGGTCGACGGCATCCGGAGTGATGACCGCGGTCACCCCCTCGGGCGGTTCTTCGTCACCCCGCACCCTGTCTGCAACGATGACCACAGGGGTCTCGAACCTTCGGCCCTGGACGTCCCCCAGTGAGCCGACCGTCTCCACGCGTCCGACACCCCGGCCCGGGCTGATCACCTGCCAGTCGCCGAGTTCGGCCCTCCTCCGCAGTACAGGGTCGAGGCGGCGCAGGAGCATGGAGAGGACGAAAGCGGGCCTGCCGCGTACGATCTCTTCGGTGAAGAGGGTGATGGACCATGGATCGGCATTGAAAGCCTTGCCGAGCAGCTCGGCCTTGGGTTGGAACATCCGGTAATAGTGGTCGATGAAGGCGCCCACAGCGCGTCCGGCCCTGTCGAGTACGGCCTTTGCATGAAGTGACCAGTCACGGCCGGGGCTGTACTCCTGCTCGAGGCGTTTCCACTCACGGAGACACCCTGAGAGGTCGGCACTGTCATGGGTGAACCGGATGTTCTCGATCACCGGTCCGACGAGCCGGACGAGCCGTTCCGTTTCAGTGCGGCGGTGGATGTTGCGCTCAACTGCAATCCGCATGAACTCCTCGAGAGCAAGGTCGAGATACAGCAGGTCCCGCACCCTTGCATGATCCCTCTCTGCGCCGAGCATCCGGTTGATGATCCTCCGCACCCGCGTGATCACCTCTACGAGGTCCACCACAACTGCGCCCTGGTCGTCCCTGTGTGCCAGTATGAAGTCGAGCAGCCCGCCTGTCCCGCCATCCAGCAGGTACCTTGCGGCATTGACGGCGCTTTCGAGATCGGTGCCGGAGTGAACCGACCTCAGCAGTTTCAGGTATTCCTCGAAGTCGTGTATGAGGGCGTCCTTGAGATGGGGGACGAAGTCCGGAGGGGTCTTGATGGGCCGGTCAAAGCTCTCGAGACGCTCCTTCGTGACACCGCCGGCCTCGAGCACCCTGTAGAATGTGTCGAGGTCTCCGTCGTTTCTGAGGAACTCCAGGTAGGCCTCACATATGACGATATCGTCAGGGGTGGCGTTGTTGTGGAGTTTCTGGTGCCATTCCTCGAGGAAGTGGCCGGATACCTCCTTTATGTGGTGCCTGTGCATTATGTGCAGTATCTCGTCGCGTATGCGCTGGCCTTCACCGCCCCTGCCGAGCGTGGTCATCATAAGGCGTATCAGCTCGCGGCTCTCGGCCTCGTCCACGTAGAGACCGGCGAGCTTCAGGGTGAGGCGGTCCTGTGCGTGGGTCAGCTCTCGCGGCTTTGTGTTATACTTCCGCTGCCATACCAGCTGCCTGATGGCTGAGAAGCGGAGCCACACGAACAGCATTGCCATGCCTTCGGCGTCGCCCCTGGCGTCGTCCAGCAGGTCGTGACAGAGGTTGAACCTGTGCATGAGCGTCCAGGAGTGGTCGCCCGTCTCGGCCCTGATGATCTCCTCTGCAAGGTGTGTGTGGGGCCTCTCCGCCTCCATGGTGACCGGCACGAAGAAGTCCCGCCCCCTCTCCTTGATCCAGCGGCCGGTGTCAGGCTGCCTCAGCACGAAGTCGATCCCAAGCGGGGCATCCTCCGGCGCGAAGTCGAGGACCAGGCGGTTCAGGCCCTCGTGCATGACGAAAGGCGTCTCTGCGGACCCGTCGCCCGGCAGGGTCGTTCCCTGTGGAAGCATGGAAGCCGGGGGCGTCAGCCACTCATTCCGTCTGTGCACCGCCACACCCCAGTGCAGTAAGAGCGGGCCGGGCATGTCCGTGACGAGGACGAGCCTGCAGGTGCCGTCGCCTCTCCTGCCGAGGGCTGCTGCGAGCCGGCCGTCAGGGCCGAGTCCGTAGACCCTCTGAAAAGCGACATCCAGGTCCACTATCTCGGCCTTCAAGGCCTCCTCGGGCGAGGGGCCTTTCGGCCCGGGCAGGGAGAGCCTCACGCGGTAGTTCCTGCCGTTGTTGTTGTCCCAGCGGTCCTCCTCAGGGAAGTAGAGGACGAAGTTCAGGACCGGGAGTCTCAGGTCCCGGCCGAGCCGTAAGGTTACCCGGCTCCCGCCGTTGTCGGGCATGAAGGGTGTCTGCAGGGCGTTCCGGCCGAATGCCCTGCTGCCCTCGGGCCGGAGCGCGCTCGGTGGTATCTGCCAGGGGGCATCCTCATGCAGTGAGAGGCCCCAGTGGAGGATGCACCTCCTCCTGTCTCTCATCCGCAGTGAAACCTCGATGCCCCTCTCCGCCTCCCGGCTCTCCACTGTCAGGGTGATTCCGCTCTTCGTCCTTATCTCTCCGGTCATACGGGTTATTATACCTCTTTTTGCAGCGGATACGTATTCGAGTGCAACCTGCCGAAACCAGAGTCCGCCGCTCGGGCGGAACGGCGTTTTCTGTTGACGATTTCAGCGCCGTAATAATACAGTATACCTATATAAACTTAAACCATGACCGTAGAGAAGAGATCGATGAGTACAGGTTCGATGCCGTACCGTCACACGGCGGTCGGCGTAGAGAGAGGGGATCGGTGAGGGATGGAACGCTATATCTGCATACACGGGCACTTCTACCAGCCTCCGAGGGAGAACCCCTGGCTCGATAGGATCGAGTCCCAGGAGTCCGCATACCCGTACCATGACTGGAACGAGAGGGTCAATGCCGAGTGCTACGCGCCGATAGCCGTATCGAGGATACTGGACGGTGCGGGCAGGATCATCCGTATCGTGAACAATTACGAGAAGATAAACTTCAACTTCGGCCCCACGCTCCTCAGCTGGATAGAGTGGCACTCACCCCACATATACGGGAAGATCATCGAGGCCGACAGGCTGAGCCTCGCGAGCCGCTCAGGGCATGGGAACGCAATGGCCCAGGCATACAACCACATGATAATGCCCCTCGCCGGGAGGCGGGACAAGGTGACGCAGGTCGTCTGGGGCGTGCGTGACTTCAGCAGGAGGTTCGGCCGCCACCCCGAGGGCATGTGGCTTCCGGAGGCTGCAGTGGATACAGAGACGCTCGAGATAATGAGCGGACTCGGCATCCGGTTCACGATACTATCCCCCGGGCAGGCGAGGGCCGTCAGGCCCTTGGGACGGGAAGAGTGGACCGCGGTGCCTGGCGGCTCGATAGATACCACGAGGCCCTACCTCTGCAGGCTGCCCTCAGGGGCCGAGATGAACATCATCTTCTATGACGGCGGTATCTCGCACGATGTCTCCTTCGGTGATCTGCTCAACAGCGGCGAGGCCTTTGCAAAGAGGCTCTTCGAGGCCTCGACGGCTGCGTCGGACCACTCTCCAATAGTCAATATAGCCACTGATGGAGAGACCTACGGGCACCATCACAAGTTCGGGGAGATGGCCCTCGCCTATGCAGTAGACCGTATCGAGGGCGACCCTGGAGTGAGGCTGACCAACTACGCCGAGTACCTCTCCCAGAACAGCCCGGCCCACGAGGTGCAGATAGTCGAGAACACCTCGTGGAGCTGTGCGCACGGTGTCGAGAGGTGGCGCTCTGACTGCGGCTGTTCCACAGGGGGACACCCGGAGTGGAACCAGCAGTGGAGGGCCCCTCTCCGCAGGAGCCTGGACCGGCTGAGAGAGAGGCTCGCCGGTGTTTACGAGGAATTCTCGTCCGGCCTCCTCAGGGATCCGTGGGAGGCGAGGAACGATTACATAGACGTGATACTGGAGCGGACCGAGGGTGTAAAGGATGCCTTCCTCAGGGAGCATGCCGTGAAGCCCCTGAACAGTCTCGATCGGGTCACGGCCTTCAGGCTCCTCGAGATGCAGAGGAACGCCATGCTCATGTATACGAGCTGCGGCTGGTTCTTCGAGGACATCTCGGGGATCGAGACGGTCCAGATACTACGCTACGCCGCCCGCGCGATTGAGCTCGCCGCTGAGGTCTCGGGCCGGTGGTTCGAAGAGGAGTTCCTCTCGGGACTGTCTGAGGCAAAGAGCAATGTGGAGGAACTCGGCAACGGGGCGGACATATACAGGAGGTCGGTGCTGCCCTCGAGGGCGGACCTCAGGAGGGCCGCGGTTCATGTTGCCATAAGCTCCTTCTTTGAAGACTACCCTGAAAAGACCGAGCTCTACTGTTACGGGGTGGAGAGGCTGGCGTATGAGAAGCTGAAACACGACGATACAGAGGTTGCGATAGGGAGGCTCCGCGTCTCCTCCCTGATAACCGAGGAGGCGAAGAGCCTCGTGTTTGCGGCCCTTCAGCTCGGCTCGTACGACTACAACTGCGCCGTCACCGACGATACGGGCGGAGAGTCGTACACGCGGATGAAGGAGGAGATACTCAGCGGTTTCTCCAGGGGAGACCTGCCGGGAGTGCTCAGGGTCGTGCAGCGCTGTTTCGGGCCCGAGCGGTATACGATAAAGGACCTCTTCAAGGACGAGCAGCACAGGCTGCTCGACGTCATCATGAGGGACACGATTGATGATATCGAGAGGAACTTCGAGGGCGTGTACGAAAAGAATGCCTTCCTGATGGGCCTGCTCGAGGAGTTCGGCCACAGGATTCCCGGTGTCCTCAAGATGGCGACAGAGATAGCCCTCAAGAGGGAGCTCCAGCAGGCCGTACAGGACAGCAGGGTGGATACGGAGAGGATCGGCTACCTGCTCAGGGAGATGAAGAGGTGGCATGTAGAGCTCGACCGGAAGTGGCTGGAGATGCTCCTGAGGCGGAGGCTCGAGGAGGAGATGCGGAGGTTCAGCGAGACCCCTGACACGGAACACCTCGAGAGGGTCAACGAGGTGCTCAGCACGGTCTTCCTCTTCCCGGTCGAGGTCAACCTCTGGACGGCTCAGAACATATACCACGAGATGCTGCTCAGTGTGTATCCCGAGGTGCTGAGGTGTGAAGAATCCGGCATCAGGATCTGGAGAGAGGGGTTCCTGCACCTCGGCAAGAGGCTCTTCTTCAACATAGAGGAGATTACGCGTTCCTGACCCGTTCGTGGGGATGCGCCGGAGCAAGGGGGGAGGCTTGATTTTCATGGAAATCCGTAGACTCATAGATGAACTCTCTGAACTCTGCGGCTTCGTGTCCGAGTACCGTGACGCATGGGGCAGGCGCAGGGCCGTTCCGCTCGAGACCAAGGCGGCCGCCCTCAGGGCCGTTGGCTATGACACGGAAGATGCGGAAGGGTTGAGGAAGGCGATAGAGGGGCTGAGGTGGGAGAGGTACCGTGAGCTGATAGAGCCGGTGAAGGTCGTCTCGGTGAACGCCCAGCCCGGCGTGCTCCGCATCTTTATCCCGGCTGACGAGGCCGACGGGAAGACGCGGCTCAGGTGGCGTGTCACAGGAGAGGAGGAGAACGATACCGAGGTCCGAGAGGCGCTGCTCTCGGATGTCGGGCAGACGGTGGTGAAAGAGTTCGGCGGCAGGAGGGTCATAGAGGCACTGGTCGCTGACAGGGATGACCGGCCGCCGGGTTATTACGACGTAGGGGTCGAGGCCGTGCTCCAGGGGCGGACGCTGTCAGGGCGGATGCGGCTCATCGTGACGCCTGACAGGGCCTACCTGCCACCTGCGCTCGCCGGCGGGGGCAGGGCGTGGGGCCTTGGAATAAGCCTCTACGCGCTCCGTTCCGGCGGCAACCAGGGAGCGGGTGACCTCGGAGACCTCGGCCGGGTGCTCGAGTGGACGGGCGGCAGGCTCGGCGGAGACTTCGTGGCTATAAACCCGCTGCACAGCATCACCAACCGGCTGCCTGCCGGCGTGAGCCCTTACTCTCCGCTCAGCCGGCTTTATTGCAACATGATATACATCGATATCAATGCCGTTGAAGACATCCGGGATTCGAGACGCGCAAGGGCGGTCATGGAGAGTCCGGAGTTCGGTGAAGAGCTCGAAAGGCTGAGGCAGTCCGAGCTGATCGACTACGAGGGGGTCGCAAGGCTCAAGACCCGGGTGCTCAGTGCCGCGTTCCAGTACTTTTACGAGGAACACCTCCTTCAATCAACAGCGAGGGGCCGGAGGTTCAGGGCTTTCGTCGCTTCCGAGGGCAGGGCGCTCGACGACTACGCAACCTTTATGGCCCTTCATGAAGAGTTCGGCAGCCGGGGGATCCGCCACTGGAGGGACTGGCCCCGCGGATACCACAGTCCCGACACCCATGAGGTCAGGATGTTCAGAGAGAGGCATGAACGGGCCGTTACCTACCACAAGTATATCCAGTGGCTGATCGATGAACAGCTTGCCGATGCATCAGAGAAGGCCGCAGGGGCCGGCATGTCCATAGGCCTGTACAGGGACCTCGCAGTCGGCTCGCTCACTGAAGGCAGTGATGTGTGGGCCAACCAGGATATATTCGCCATGGACGTAGACGTCGGAGCACCACCGGACGCTTTCAGCCTGAGGGGCCAGAACTGGGGCTTCCCTCCGCTGGTCCCCTCGAGGCTCAGGGCGCAGGGCTACGAGTTCTTCATAGAGATGATCAGGAGGAACCTCAGGCATGCCGGGGCCATCCGCATAGACCATGCCTTGGGCCTTTTCAGGCTCTTCTGGATACCGCGGGGTTTTAAGCCGCAGGACGGCCTCTATGTCCGCTATCCGTACGAGGAGCTTCTCAGGATAATAGCGCTCGAGAGCATGCGGAACCGCGTGGTCGTGATCGCTGAAGACCTGGGCACCGTCGGCAAGGAGGTGCGGGCGGCGCTCCGGAGGTTCGGTATGCTCTCATACAGGCTCCTGTACTTCGAGAGGGATACCTCGACCCGCGATTTCCTCCCCCCTGAGGCATATCCCGAGATGGCGGTCACATCCGTTACCACACACGACCTTCCCACCATCTCGGGGTTCTGGACCGGCAGGGACATAGAGGTCAAGAAGGCGCTCGGCCTCTATCCGGACGACGAGGCCTACGTTAAGGACCTCTCCGGCAGGGAGGCCGACAGGCGGAGGCTCCTTAGGGCGCTCGGAAGGGCAGGCCTGCTTCCGCCTGGAATCCCGGCTGATCCGGAGGGGGTGCCGGAGATGACCGAGGAGCTGTGCCTCGCGGTCTACAGGTACCTTGCGATGACCCCTTCGAAGCTGCTGACAGTGAACCTCGACGACCTCATCGGTGCCGCAGACCAGCAGAACCTGCCATCAACCGTGAGCGAATACCCGAACTGGAGGCGGAAGCTCCCCTACACCACGGAGGAGCTGATGAGCCTGGATGTATTCAAGAGACTCGCGGGAATAATGGGGCCCCGGAGAGGCCGGATCAGCAGGGAGGCCGACCGGGTCTGAAGGGTTGAGAGGCGCTGAAGTCGGAGTGCACTTGATTGCGGGAATGGAAACATCACGGCAGGGCATGAGAAAGTGTTTGAGAATAGGGGAGTTCGAGTTGTTCTGGCTCGGCGGCGGCAGGTTTTCCCTGGATGGCGGGGCCATGTTCGGTGTCGTGCCGAAGGTGCTGTGGTCTAAGAGATATCCGTCCGACGAAGAGAACCTCGTACCGCTTGTCGCCTCTCCCGTGCTCGTCAGGACCCCTCGGGCCGTCGTGCTCATAGATACGGGCCTTGGAAACAAGCTCGACGAAAAGCAGAAGAGGATATTCAGGCTCGAGGATGAGTGGAGTCTCCCCGAAGACCTCCGCACACTGGGGCTCGACAGGCAGGATGTCGACACGGTCGTCCTTACGCATTACGACTTCGACCACGCCGGTGGAGTGGTGATGGCTGCAGGGGGAGGGCTCGAACTGACGTTTCCGCGCGCAAGACACATCCTCCAGAAAGCGGAGTGGGAGGACGTGCTGAACCCAAACAGGAGGTCCTCCAACACCTACTGGCCCATAAACCATGAGCTCCTCGGAGAGAGTGGGAGGCTCGATCTTGTCTCAGGGGACGCTGAGGTGGCCGCCGGCGTCAGAGTCGTGCATACAGGGGGGCACACAAG